>Ga0123353_10002798_pt1 | contig 21778 bp, 23 predicted proteins | sample TergutLab28metaG_3_FD_92763 | JGI IMG/M metagenome (GOLD analysis project Ga0123353, IMG submission 92763) | Labiotermes labralis P3 segment gut microbial communities from Petit-Saut dam, French Guiana - Lab288 P3 | ecosystem: Host-associated > Arthropoda: Insects > Digestive system > Gut ... | reverse complement strand
TAATCGGCAAACAAAAACCAATGAACATGGCGGTACTCCTACCGTCAAAAACGATTCAGCGGCGCAGCCTATCGGCTGTACCGCAGACATGCTTCTTTATCGGCGGCGTGTCTTATCGCGCCCCTACGTGGTTTCCCTAACGGAGATACATGGTTAATCCATATTGATACACAACTGCAACAGCGCGAGGAAGGCTTTGCGGTAGCCCTTTGCGTCGCGGCCTAAGCTGTCTTCCGCTATGCGGAGCACTTCGCGGAAGCTTGTGTTGCCCGCCAGCTTGGAGCCGCGCAGCAGGTCGCCGAAGGCGGCCACCGCGCAGGCGAAGCGGAAGTCGGCGGAGCTTTGGGCTGCCGTGCGTAGTTGCTCGGTCGTGACGGCGCGGGTAATTTCCTGCGCCTTGTCCTCGCCCGGATCCTTATAGCGGATGCGGACTTCCAAAATCTCATTCGCGAATTCGCCCGAGGGCGGGGGGGCGGGCGCCACTTCCTCGTCCTTATATTTATAGAGGTCGCCCGCCGCTGCCCCATAGAGGTCCAGCTCGAACAGGGCCACGATATCCGTGCCGACGCCCACCTCGCCCGCGTCCACCTTGTCGTCGCGGAACTGGCTGTTGTCCAACTGGCGGTTTTCATAGCCCACGAGACGATAGGCGCGCACCCACGCGGGGTTGAATTCGATCTGCGCCTTCACGTCGTCCGCGACGGTAAACAGGTTCGCGGCCATCTCCTCCACCAACACCTTGCGCGCACCTTCCAAGGAGCGGATATAGGAATAGTTCCCGTTGCCGTTGGCGGCGAGGGTCTCGCAGGTCGAATCCTGCAAGTTGCCCGTGCCGAAGCCGAGCACGGAGAGATAGACGCCCGTCTCGCGCTTTTCGGAGATGAAGTTTTTCAGATCGTTGATACTCGAGATGCCGACGTTGAAATCGCCGTCCGTCGCGAGGATGATGCGGTTGTTGCCGCCGGGGATGAAGTGCTCCGCCGCGACCTCATAGGCGGTCTGTATGCCCTTTCCGCCCGCCGTGGAACCGCCCGCGGAGAGACGGGCTATCTCCCTCTGGATTTTGTTCTTCTCCGCGCCGGACACGCCCTGCAATTTCACATCGGAATTGCCCGCATAGGTGACGATGGAGATGCGGTCCCGCTCGCCCAGGGTCTCCACAAACAGGGCCAGCGCGTCTTGCAGCAGGGGCAACTTGTCGTGGGAGCTCATGGAGCCGGAGGTATCGATCAGGAACACAATATTGCTCGGCGGCAGCAGCGCGCGGTCTATGTCCTTGGTCTTGATGCGCACGAATGCATAATGCTTGCTTGGGTCCGTCGGCGAGGGCGCGACCTCGGTATAGAGCGCGAACGGCGTGCCGTATTCGGGCGTCAGTTCCTCCTCATAGGAGAAATAGTTGATCAATTCCTCGGTGCGCACCGCGTTCTTCGGCGGAAAGATGCCGCTCTCAATATAGCGCGCCACGTTGTCATAGGCAGCCGTATCCACCTTCATCGAGATGGTGGCCATCGACTCGCGATCCGTGGAGACCCAGCCGTTTTCCTCGATGCTGAGATAACCCTCGCCCGCGGAGACGTCCCAGCGGTCGTCGTATTTGCCGTCATGAAACAGATCGTCAAACGACAGGGAGGAGCTGCCACTATAAAAATCATCGGGGTCTTCAGCATCATATGGCGGCTCGGCAGGGTAATCCACGGCGGGCGGCTGATAGACAGGATCGTATAGCTCCGCCGACGTACACCCTGCGGCAACCCCCGCCAACAGGAGCAGGGCAAGCATAATGGCAACAAACTTTTTCTTCATGGAATTTTTCCTCCTTGCGCTGTGCGCGTAATCTTGGTTTCTTGCCCAATAAACCACGCAAGGGGCGCAAACATTACAGTTGGGGTGAAAATACGTTTTTGACGCTGCCCACACCCTGAAAATAGCGTCAATAGCGACAAAAGCGACAACGGGGCAACGCGCAATGCTCAACGCGCAACGCGCAATCGTTTTGTATTCCATTAAACTAAATCAAAAGAAATGCACAGCATTTCCACCACCATTGAACATTGCGCGTTGCACATTGCCGCATTGTCCCATCACAAACACCGCACGGGAATCACAAAGTTCTCCCTGCCCAGCGGCAAAAAATCGCCATACATGCACACCACGCCGCCCTTACCCAAAAGCTTGTCACTCTTCTTCAGTACTTGGAACACGTTTGTCAACCTCACATCGGGGTTCGCGGTCTTCTTGATTTCTATGGGATACAAGGTACCGTTTTCCTCCCACAGCAGGTCGATTTCCTTGTTGTCCTTGTCCCTGAAATAGTGCAGAAAGGGTTCAAGGCCACAGTTGTGATAGCCCTTCGCGATTTCGGACACCACGTAGTTTTCCAATATCGCCCCGCTCTGCGCGCCGTGCAGCAGGGTCTCCGCACTGCTCCAGCGCGTCAGGTATGCAACCAAGCCGCTGTCATAAAAATAGAGCTTGGGCGCTTTGATTGTGCGTTTGAGCAGATTGTTCGAGTAGGGGTGCAGATAGAAGATCAGGCCCAGGGTTTCCAATATGTTCAGCCAGTTTTTGACCGTCACCTGATCGATCTCCGCGTCGTCGGCCAGCGATTTATAGTTGACCAACTGCGCCGTCCGCGCCGCCGTGGCCACCATAAAGCGGTGAAATTTCAGCACGTTGATATCGCCCGACAGATCGCGGACGTCGCGCTCCAGATAGGTGCGGACATAACTCTCATAGAATCTGTCGCGGCTCTCCACGCCCTCCGCGATGATCTGTGGCATGCCCCCGTTGTAGATGCGGGTATATGTGTCGATGGGCGAGGTCTCGGGGATGCCGCTTGCCCGCTTTCTCAACAGGTCGAAGTCCATTCCAAGCGGCCTGCATGGTTTGTGGTTATACATCTCGTTCTGTGAGAGCGGAAACAGATCCAGCAAGCCCACGCGCCCCGCCAAACTCTCGCTGACGCCGCGCATCAGGCGAAAGACCTGCGAACCCGAGAGCCAGTAGTCGCCCTTGATCTGCCGTTCGTCCACCTGCATTTTGATATAGGAAAACAGCTCGGGCGCATACTGCACCTCGTCGATAAAGACGGGCGGCGAATAAATCTTTATGAAGGTGCCGGGGTCGTTCTTGGCCAGGTCGCGCGCGACCATATCGTCCAGACTGACATACTTCCTGTCACTGCCCTCCATCAGTTTTTTCAACATGGTCGTCTTGCCCGCTTGGCGCGGGCCGGTGACCAGCACAACCTTGAATTGCCCGGACACGCGCAGAAAGGTCTCTTCCATATCGCGTTTGATATAGGGCATAAGCAGGCCCTCCTTTTTCGGCTATTATTCGAGTATAATAGTATTATAGCCGAAAATCGGCGTCTGTCAATCTGCTCCTTGTCGCTTTTGACGCTATTTTTAGGGTGCGGGTAGCGTCAATTTAATATCGTCTCGCTTAACAACTCCAGCGTCCCCGTCCCGCTTTGGCAGGTCAATACATACACGACGCCGTCCTTTTCAAAGAGCAGCATCGCATAGCCCTCGCCCGCACGGCCGTAGACCGTGAAACCGTTGATCTCGCGCTTGGGGAAGGCCGACATATCCCCCGTGAGCGCGCCCTCGCGCAGGGTGAGCACGATTTGTTCCCGATAGGGATCCAAGATGTGATAGACGCTCTCGCCCCGGTCCTGCTCGGCGCCCGTGACCGCGTAACCCTGCGGCATCGTGAAGCGGAGGGGTATGGCGGGCGCGCTTGCGGGCTTGGGTGTGGTGGCCGCGACTGCCGCCGTCTCGCGCGGGGCGTCCGGTTCCGCAGCGGAGAGGTTCCTTTGCCCGCGCATCAGCCCGACGACCAGTAAGATCAGGCAGGCGGCGGCCAGAGAACCGAAGCCTATGGCAAAGCCGGGCCTGCGCTTGCGCTTCGGTCCCGCTTGCACGGGCAGGCTTGCCGCTTCCCGTATCAGGCGCTCACCGTCGGCGGTCTCATATCGGCGGGCCAGCACCGTCAGGAAGGCCGTTTCGTTGTTCGTTTGATTATGCGTAGACATCGTAGCCCTCCTCTCTTAAAAGCTCGGCCAGCCGTTTCTTGGCCCGGTGCAGGCGCACGGTCACATTGTTCTCGGTCGTTTGCAATAAATCCGCGATTTCCTTGTGCGAACAGCCGCGCGCGTATTTTAGCAGAAATACGGCCCGGTATTCCTCTTTCAGGCCGTCCACCAGCGCGAGTATGCGCGCTTCGCCCAATTCGCCTATCACCGTCTCCTCGATGCGGAAGGCGTCCGCCAATTGCTCGTCCGGCTCCGCGGGCAACTCGCGATTGTATTTGACGACCATGCCCAGCGCGACGTTTTTTACGATGGTCACCAAGAAAGAGACGGTCTGCGGCGCACTGCAATCGGCGATCTTGTGCAGGTTGCGGAAGATGCGCAAATACGCCTCGGAGACCGCGTCCTCGCAGAGCGCGTGGTCGTGCAGGATGCCGTAGGCCTTGGAAAACAGCAGCCGCTTGTAGCGCGCATAGAGAAAATCGAATTTTTCCTTGTCGCTCTCCGCCGAGAACGTCAGCAGCAGGATCACGCGGGGTCTCCTTATACATATTAAACCGAGGATGGGGCGGGAATATTACAGAAAGCAATAAGTAATAATGCAGAATGCAGAGAGGTTCTGAGCATTGACCGTTGGTTTGATTTTGCTCGTTCTAACCCATGTTCAGCGCATAGATCTTCTCTGCATTCTGCCCTATTACTTTTTACTTATTTTACAGCTCCGCGACCCAAAGCCCGTGCAGGTTGCAGTATTCGTAGACCGTGACGGGGTTTTCGTCCACGCAGAGGACGGCTTCGGCGCGCGCGCCGGGTTGGAGCAGGACGCGGGTGGTGCGGTCGGCTTCCGCGACGGCGATCCACGCGATATGGTGCTCGGGCAGCATGGGATGGGGAACGGAGCCGACCTTGACGGTCAGGCGGCTGCCCTCGCGCGTCGCGATGGGTACGTGTTTCTCCTGCGCGGCGTCCGTGGTATTGGGGGTGAGGGCCTGCATACGCTCGCCGCAACACATGACGGGTACGCCCGAAGCGAGGATATAGGAAATGATATTGCCGCAGTGGTTGCAGCGGTAGAATAGGCGTTCGTGGTTCATATAAAGCTCCTTTTTTGCTGTTATTTGCGGGTGCAACGTCTCCTGCGGAGCCGTTAAATATCCGCCCCTACGGGATTGTCGGTATTCGGGCGGGACGATTGCAATCGTCCCCTACGGGATTGTCGGTATTCGAACGGACGCGCAATGCGCGCTCCTGCGGACGTACAAACACAAACGGGCAGTTTGCACCGCCCGTTTTGCAGGTTAATAATTTTCCGCCCTCTCTTCAAAGAAGGCTTTCGGGTGCGCGCAGATGGGGCAGAGACCCGGCGCGTTTTTGCCGACGTGGAGGTGGCCGCAGTTGTTGCACTTCCAAACGGTTTCCTCGTCGCGGATGAAGGCCAGGTCATTTTCGATGGCGGCCAGCAGTTTGCGATAGCGCTCCTCGTGTGCGCGTTCGATGCGCCCGACGCCTTCAAAGCGGGCCGCTATTTCGTTGAAGCCCTCGCTCCGGGCTTCGGCGGCGAACTGCGCGTACATTTCGGTCCATTCAAAGTTCTCGCCGCTCGCGGCGTCCAAGAGGTTGACGCTCGTCTCCGGCACGCCGCCGCCGTGGAGGTATTTGAACCACAGCTTCGCGTGCTCCTTCTCGTTCTTGGCGGTCTCCGTGAAGATATCGCCTATCTGCTCATAGCCGTCCTTGCGCGCGCGGGACGCGAAGTACAGGTATTTGGTGTGGGCCTGCGATTCGCCGGCAAATGCCGCTTGCAGGTTTTTTTCGGTCTTGGTTCCCTTCAGTTCCATATTGCAACTCTCCTTTTTATGTGAATTGGCAAGCCAAAGCTACCCATGTAAATTATACACGATTTTTGTGGGATTGTAAATGTTTTGGACGCCTAATATTCCGAGAACCCGGCCATCAGCGCGGCCAGCACATCTTCGCTGCCCTGCTCGCAGGTCGTAATAAAGGCGATGATCCTGTCGCCGATTTTCTCGCAGATATAGCCCTGCACAAGCGCAAAGCCATACACGCTGGTGGTGGCGGTGAATTGCTTATAGGTTTTGCCCGCCATTTCCACGTCTGCATAGCCCTCGCTGAAGGTATACGACATCACGCCCACATCCTGCAACTGCTCTTTCAGAATATCCATATACTGTTCTACGCTAATATTTCTGCTCACCAGCGGCAGTTTCTCCACCATCACAATGACGTTCGGATAGCCGCCCGGCAGGAGGGCTATCATTTCATACACCGTCATCATTTCGGCATAGTCCACCAGATCTTTGTCCAAATCAAAATACGCGGCGCCGGTGCCCATCATATCCCGCATTTCCGTCTCCGTCGCCAGCGTAAAGCCCTCGGGCAAGGTATAGCGGACCCCGATGAACTCGCTCTCAAAACCGGTGCTCGTCAGTTTGCCCTTCGCATAGGGCTTGGCGGAAAGACAACCGGCGCAAAGGCCGAACAGGACGCATAGGATCAATGCGATGGAGATGATTTTTTTCATGGTGGAGTACTCCTTTTGGGTAGAATCTTGTGTTTTCCCGATTATTCTATCATGCCGTCCTCAGGTTTGTAAACGGGAAAATCAGTGGCTGTGTCCGTGGTGCAGGTCGGGCAAGTGCGCGTGGTTGTGGGTAAGCGCCTCGTGTACGTGCATATGGCTGTGCTCGCCGGGGGCAGGCGCGTCGTGGACGTGGTTGTGGTGGCCGTCGTTGTGGCTGTGGCGGTGCTCATGGGTCAGGGCTTCGTGCGCGTGCGCGTGCTTGTGGCGCTCAAAGGCGGCGAGGTAGGCGCCCAAGAGCATCAGCGCGAGGGCGATCCAGAAGAAGAGCGTGGGCTGCTCCCGAAACAGGGCGAAGGACAGCCCCACGCCGATAAACGGGGCGAGGGCATAATAGGCCCCGGTGCGCGCCGCGCCGAGATTGCGCTGGGCCAGTATATAGAAATAGATGCTCAGGCCATAGGCCACGACGCCAAGCAGCAGGGCAGCGGCGATATAGGCGAAGCGCCCCGATACGCCGCCCACGAGCAGAGCTATGAGGAGCGCGCCCGAACCGGATCCGAGGCCCTTGATGACGACGATGTGCAACGGGTTTTTCAGCGAAAGCCTGCTTGTGCAGTTGTTTTCGATGCCCCAGCAAAGGCAGGCCAAGAGCACGAAAACCGCGCCGGCGGAGACACGCAGGGAAGTAAAATCCTCGACGGAGAGGAGCAGTCCGGACAGGGTGATTACCCCAATCGCGATCCACATGCGCCGCCCCACCGCTTCGCGGAAGGCGAGCAGTGCGACGAGAGCCGTGACCACGATCTCGAAATTGTTCAGGAGGGAAACCGTCGCGGGCGTGGCCATCGTGAGGCCCAGCATCAGTAAAATGGGCGCGGCTATATCCAACGCGATCATGGCGAAAACCAGGGGCAGTTCCTTTTTTGTAAGCTTTGCTTCCCTGACTTCGCTTTTCTTTCTTTGCAGCAGGCTGACGATAAGCATACCGAGACCCGCGCCGAGATAGAGCAGCGCGGCCATAAAAGTGGGCGACAAATCCTCCAACAAGAGCCGCGCCACGGGCGCGCTGATGCCATAGCAGAGCGCGGCGAGGATGGCGTATAGGATGGGCAGGCGTTTCATGGTGTGAACTGTGATTGAGAATACTCAATCACATACATCCTCTCGCAATCCGTTGCGCTGTGCGTCATACCCGCCTTTTCATATATGCGGCAGGCGGGGGCGTTTGCTTTATCTGTAAGTACAAAGCTTTCGCCAAACCCCTGTGTCCTTGCCCATTCGGCGGCATATTTTATGAAATCGCCACCGTAACCTTTGCCTTGATATGCGGGGGCTATATCCACCGAATAGATGAAGAACTGCGCCGCCTTTCCATCGAATCTGGTCAGCGCATAGCCGTAAATCAGGCCGATGATGTTTCCATCCAACGTTGCCGCAAGCGCGATATTCTGCTTTTCGGATAAAAAGGCCTTGATCCTTTCGGGACAATAATCCCATAGGCCTTCCATAAAACTGCGAAGGGCCGGGATATCCTTTTCTTGCAGCGCTTCAAATACCGGATTCATTCCCGCCCCTCCAGTACCGCAATCCTTGCCGTCAGCGCGTCTAATTCGGCACGCACCGGGTCGGGCAGGTGGATATGGTCGAGGTTTACCCCCGCTTCGCCCGGGATGGGGTGGCAGTGCTCGCAGTCCTCGCAATCGACCTCATCGGCCTGCACGCAGTCCTCGCAGGCGCGGCGCAGCTTCACCACGCGGCCCGGCACGCCCACGACGGTTGCGTAGGGCGGGATATCGCAGAGCACGACCGCGCCCGCGCCCACCTTGCAATAATCGCCCAGCTTTACCGGCCCCAGCACGGCGGAACCGGCGGAAATGACGACGTGGCTGCCCACGGTCGGGTGGCGCTTGCCCGTCTCCTTGCCCGTGCCGCCCAGGGTCGCGCCCTGGTATATGGTCACATCGTCGCCGATAATCGTCGTTTCGCCGATCACGACGCCCGCGCCGTGGTCGATGAACACGCGCTGCCCGATCTGCGCGGCGGGATGTATGTCGACGCCCGTAAAGAAGCGCGCCCAGTCGCTCACAACGCGCGCGCAAAAGCGCAGTCTGTGCCGATGCAGCCAATGCGCGAAGCGGTGGCTGCGTATGGCGCGAAAGCCCGGATAGCAAAAGAATATCTCCGCCAGCGAGCGCACGGCCGGGTCGCGGGTCTTGATGCAGGCAATGTCGTTTTTCAGGGTTTGAAACATAGCGCTTGTATGATATGCGCAAACGCGGGAAATGTCAAATTTGCGTGTTGACAACCCATCCTTTGCATGCTATTATTCCGCTATAAGATATTTTGTATACAAAGTATTTGAGGAGACGGAGAACTATGCTCGAAATATTGGATAACACCTGCATACTGCTTGCCAAGACGGAGCAGGCACATTTGCAATACACGAGGAAGCGCTTTTTGCAAGAAGGCCTCGATATCACCCCTGTGCAATGGCTGGTGCTCTATACGCTCTTTAAGAGAGACGGGGACAATCTGACGCAGTTGGCGGAGCGCTGTTATTTGGACAGCTCCACCATCACGGGCATCGTGGATCGGTTGGAAAAAGCGGGCTATGTCGCACGCGTGTCGCAGGAGGGGGATCGCAGGGCCTATAAAATCGTGTTGCGCCCCAAGGCGCATGCAATCCGGGCGCGGGTGGGTGAGATCACCGACGGCATTTATGCCGAAATGACGGAGGAATGTTCTGACGCGGAGATTGCGGTTTTTCGCAAGGTGCTGCTCCGTATTTTTGAAAAATTAAACTGAAAGGAAATCAGAAAATGGATATTTATGAGACCATCTTTGCGCGCCGAAGCATACGGAAATATAGGCCGGATCCGGTTGCGGATGAGACTTTGATGCGCTTGGCGCGAGCCGCCATCGCCGCGCCGAACGGCGGGAACGCACAGCCTTGGGATTTCGTCTTCGTGACGGATACGGCGCTGATCGGTAAGCTTTGCGCCATATTGGAGCAGGTGCACGGCGAGTATTTCGGCACGGCGCGCAGGGACGCGCTGGCGGGAGAGCGTTTGGAAAGGGCCGTCTCCGCCTACGGGCGCATGGCCGTTGCCCCTGCGTTTGTGCTGGCCTGCAAGAACATCCGCAACCAGCAGCTGAACGATTCCCATGCGGCATGGTCGGATATCTGGGCGCACCACAGCATCGCGGCGGCGATGGAAAATCTCATATTGGCCGCCGTTGCGGAAGGGTTGGGAACCTGCTGGCTCGGCACGCCCGGCTGGCAGGCGGGCACCATCCGCGAACTCCTGCATATTCCGGCGCACGTGGAGATACTCGCCCTGTCCCCCATCGGCTATCCCGATGAAGCGCCCCGCGCAAGGCCGCGCATGGCGGTCGAAGAGGTCACGCATTTCAATAGTTGGTAGGGTTTTTACCGCCCAGCGATTCCAATGCGCGCAGAAAATAGTCCGGCAGGGGTGCCGTGAATTGCATCTCCTCGCCTGTTTTCGGATGGGTGAATTGTAATGAAAACCCGTGCAAGGCTTGGCCAATCAGGCCGAGCTTTTTTGCTTCCGCGCCGTAGAGGGCGTCGCCCAGCACAGGGTGTTTGATATGGGCCATGTGCACGCGGATTTGGTGGGTGCGGCCCGTTTCTAAGTCGAGACGGAGGAGCGTGACGGCGCCGAAGCGTTCTATCACACGCCAATGGGTGACGGCGGGGCGGCCGTCCTGTACGACCGCCTGCTTTTGTCTGTCAACCGGATGGCGCCCAAGGGGGGCGGCCACCGTGCCGCTGTCCTCCTTGAAATTGCCGTGGACGAGCGCGAGATAGGCGCGCCGCGCGCTGTGGTCGGCAAACTGTTCGGCCAATTTTTGATGGGAAATATCATCCTTCGCCGCCACCAAGAGCCCGGAGGTGTCCTTGTCCAAGCGGTGAACGATACCCGGGCGCAACGGCGCGCCAATGCCCGACAGACTTTCGCAGTGGCAGAGCAGCGCATTGACGAGGGTGCCGTCCGCGTGGCCGTTGGCCGGGTGCACCACCATGCCCTGCGGCTTGTGGATGACGATAAGGGAAGAGTCCTCGTAGACGATATCCAGCGGTATATTCTGCGGGAGGACGGCGCCCGGCGCGGGCGCGGGGGGGGTGTAGGCTATGATATCCCCCGCGCGGACAGGTTCGCGGGCCGGGGCGGGGCGACCGTTCAGCAATACGCGCCCCTCCGCGATGGCCTTCTGCGTCTGCGCGCGCGAAATGCCCGCCGCACCCGCGAGGTATACGTCGAGCCGCGGGTGGGGGGTGGGGGGGGTGAATCTTTTACAATCCATTGTGTCGCGCGTGGCGACACAATTCATTTCGCCGTCCACGCATCCTCCAGCACGCTCAATACGTTCTTCTTCCGCGCGAAGCTTTCCAAGAGGAAGAGCCCGCCGCCTATACAGATGGAGATATCCGCGACGTTGAAGATCGGGAAGTTGATGATGGAGAAATAGATCATATCCCGTACATAGCCCAGAATGGCGCGGTCTATGCAGTTGCCGAGCGCGCCCGCGAGTATGAGCGCGAGTATGACGCGCGAGAAGCGGGTCAGCTCTTTGCGCTTTTTGATATAGAACCAGATGATCAGCGTGGCAAATACGACGACTAAACCCACAAAGATCCAGCGCACGCCGCCGCCGCTGAACAGGCTCCATACGATGCCCGTGTTTTCGGCATAACGCAGTTCCACAATACCGGGGATAACGGGCAGAAACGGATCACAGAATTTTACGGCCAACGCCTTGGTGATCTGGTCGACGATCAGAATCAACGCCAGAAGTATGCCCTCAATCATTTGGTTTCAGCTCCTCTGTATACAGATTTTCATAGCGCGTGCGCGCGGCCAGCACGCGCGACACATAGTCCTTCGTCTCGGGATAGGGTATGCTTTTCAGCGCCTGCCCGTCCTCGCTGAGTCCATATTCCTCCATCCATTCCCTTACGCGCCCCGGCCCCGCGTTATAGGCGGCCAGCGCAAGCTGCAGGCGCCCGTCATAGCGGTCCAACAGCCAGCGCAGATAGTAACAGCCATAGCGTATATTCCGCGCGGGTTCGCAGATATAGCTCTCTATATTCTCCAAATACCCGTTCTCCGGGCAAAGCTTTTTGTCTATATCCCGCGCCGTATCGGGCATCAGCTGCATGAGCCCCAGCGCGCCGCGGGCGCTGACGGCGCCCTCACGGAAGCCGCTCTCCGTATGGATGACCGCCGCGACCAATGCGGGCGGCAGATCGAACTCCGCCGCCGCCGCGAGGATCTCCGCCGTAAAAGCCAGCGGATATTGCCGACGCTGCAGCGCGGGGCGCAGACTGTGCTGATAGATCAAAACGAAGGCCAGCACCGCGATCAGCAATATGACAATTGCGAGAAAACCCTTATATCCCTTGCTCAACGCGCTTCCTTCCGGTAATCGGCAAACCATTGCCGCAGTCTTGCTTCCAGTATACGCAAATCCCCGTCGTTTGCAAGCACCGTGTCCGCGAGGGGGATCTTTTCCGCTTCGGGCAGCTGCGCCGCCATACGTTCCCGGGCCTGTTCGCTCGTATATCCGCGGGAGCGCATCAGCCGCTCCACGCGCAGAGCAGTTGGCGCGGTGATCAGCAAACTGTGTCCGACTTCGCGGTGATAGCCGCTCTCAAAAAGCAGGGGTACCTCCCAGACGATAAGCGCGCTCGGGTCTTCCGATAATATTTCACTTGTCAGACCGCGCAGGGCGTCCAGCACGGCGGGGTGCACGATGGCGTTCAGTTGCTTGCGCAGAGTTTCATCCGCGAAAGCCTTGCGGGCGATGGCGGCGCGCTCCGCGCTGCCGAAAAGCGCTTTCACTTGTGCATGGCAGGCGCCGCCCGGTTCCCGCAGACTGTGCGCAATGCTGTCCGCGTCCAATACCCGCGCGCCCAAGCGGCGCAATATTTCGGCGGCGGTGCTCTTGCCCGCGCCGATGCCGCCGGTCAGGCCTATGATGTGGGGGGTGGTGGGCATGTTATGGATTTACCTCATCCTCTGTTTCGTCGGTTAGCATGGTTTTTCCTTCCTCTCCATGTTCTTTCATGTGTAGGATTGTAGGGGCGCGATGCGCCCCTACAACGAGGGTCTGTTACGACCCGTCACACCTCAAACCAACTCCCGCCCCGCCCGACATCCGCGACTATCGGCACTTGGAGACTTGTGACGTTTTCCATGCAGCGTTGCAGGAGCGCTGCCGCCTTGTCCGCGTCCGATTCCGCCGCTTCCAAAATGAGTTCGTCATGCACCTGCAGGATCAGTTTGGCGTCCACGTTCTCCTCGCGCAACGCGTTCGCGACCGCGACCATGGCCAGCTTGATGATATCCGCCGCCGCACCCTGCACGGGCATGTTCATCGCCACGCGTTCGCCGAAACTGCGGGTGTTATAATTGGCACTGTGCAGCTCGGGCAGGAGGCGCCGCCGCCCGAACAGGGTTTCGGCATAGCCCGCAGCCCGCGCGCGCGCCACGCAGTCCTTCATAAACGCGTCCACGCCCGGAAAGCGTTCCAGATAGGCGCGGATATATTCCCCCGCCTCCCACTTGGGTATGCCCAACTGCTGGCTGAGCCCGAAATCGGAGATGCCGTATATGATCCCGAAATTCACGGCCTTGGCCGCGCCGCGCTGTTCGCGGGTCACCTCGCCCGGCGGCACGCCGAAGACCTCCGCCGCGGTCTGCCTGTGTATATCCTCCCCGCTCCGAAATGCGGCGATGATGCCCGCGTCATTGCTTAGGTGCGCCAGCAGGCGCAGTTCTATCTGCGAATAGTCCGCGCCGACCAGGATTTTACCCGGCGCGGCGACGAAGGCACGGCGTATCTCCCGCCCTTCCTCGGTGCGTATGGGGATGTTCTGCAAGTTCGGCTCGGTGCTGGAGAGCCGCCCCGTGGCCGTGACGCACTGCTGGAAGGTCGTATGCACGCGCCCCGTGACGGGCGAAATCTTGGCCAGCAACCCGTCGGCATAGGTGCTCTTCAATTTGGACGCGAAGCGGTATTGCAACACCAGATCGACCAGCGGGCTCTGCCAGCGCAGGGATTCGAGGGTGTCCGCATCGGTCGAATAGCCGCTCTTTGTCTTGCGCAGGGGCTTCAACTCCAGCTTATCGAACAGGATATGCCCCAGCTGTTTGGGCGAGAGGATATTGAAAGCCTCGCCCGCCTGCGCATAAATTTCCGTTGCCAAGCGCTCCTGCCTTGCGGCCAGCTGTGCGCCGATCTCGCGCAGAGTGTCCGCATGTACGCAGAAGCCCGCGCGCTCCATATCAAAGAGGACGCGCCGGAGGGGCAGCTCCATGCCGTCCCGCAGGGTCTCCATGCCCGATTGCCTGAGTTCCGCTTCCAGCGTTTGACGCAACGGGAACAGGCCCGCCGCGGTTGCGGGGGCGCCACGCTCCTCGGCCAGCGCGCGGAAGTTTTCGGCGGGACGGTGGGCGGAGAGGAGATAGTCGCAGATCTGCGCGTCAAAGGCAATTTCGGGGGTAGCTTTGCCCGCGTCCGCGCAGAGGTGGAGGAAATGTTTGGCGTCCCAAGTGAGGATGCGCGGGGCTTTGGGGAAGGCGGAGAGGATCAGCTCCGCAAAACGGCGCTCGGTGATGGGCTCGTCGAACAGGCTGTCGCCCTGTTCGATTGTGTAGGCTTCTCTCTCGTTGATCGCGAAAGAATAGGTGCCTTGGGTCAGGACGGCCAGCTCGGCGGGTTTGCCGAGGGCGCGCAGGGTTTTTATGATTTCTTCTTCGCCGCGGAGGGTGGTTGTTTTTGTGGGGGATGGTTCGGGTTCGGTCGGGCGGATGGTATCCGCCCCTACGGGCAGTTTTTGCAGTATGGAACGTAAGCCCAACGCAATGAGCGAGTCCCGCCCGCCTTGCAGAGTTACGGGGCTAAAGGCACAGGCCTCCAGACCCTTTTCCAGCGGAACCTCGCGGCAGATGGTGCCGAGCTTATAGCTCAGGCGCGCACTGTCCGCGCCCTCGCGCACGCGTTCGCCTGTTTTGCCGGGGATTGTGTCCGCGTTCGCTAAAACGCCCTCTAAATTGCCGTACTCGCTCAAGAGTTTCATCGCGGTCTTTTCGCCGATGCCCGGTATACCGGGTATGCCGTCGCTTGCGTCGCCCATCAGGGCTTTCAAATCGCGCATGCCGTCGGGCGCCAGCCCGTATTGTTCGCGTATGCCCGCGGGCGTCAGCAGCACGGTATCCGTTACGCCGCGTTTGGTCAACAGGACATTAGTCGCGTCGCTGATCAGCTGTAAAGTGTCACGGTCGCCCGTGATCAGCAGCGATTCCACGCCCGCCCGCTCCGAAAGGCGCGAGAGCGTACCCAGTATATCATCCGCTTCGAACTGCGGCACGCCCAATACGGCAACGCCCATCTCAGCCAGCAGGGGCTTGATGCGTTCCATCTGCGCGATCAAATCGGGCGGGGGCGGCTTGCGCCCGGCCTTATAATCGGGATAATCCGCGTGCCGAAAGGTGCCGCCGGGCAAATCAAAGGCGACCGCAAGATAAGCAGGCCGCCTCTCGACCACAACCTTTAAGAGCATGGTCAAAAACCCGTGCAGCGCGCCCGTAGGCGTGCCGTCCTTGGCCGTCATATCGGGCATGGCGTAGAAAGCGCGGTAGAGGAGGGAGTTGCCGTCGATTGCTATCAGGAGAGACATTTTCGAATTATATCATGCACCATCGGCACATAATCGGGCTTTTCCTCCCCAATCTCAATGGCCGACAGGAACATTTCGGTCGCTTCCGCAAGGCGCTTTTCGTCGTTGACGTAGAGCGTGCAGAGGGCGGTATCGCAGGTGACGCGGGCGCCCAGACGCACGTGCATCATCAGGCCGACGGCGGGGTCTATGATATCCGCCTTGGTCTCGCGGCCCGCGCCAAGCATCTGCGCGGCGGTGCCTATGCGCTCGGCACGCATGCCCGTGATATAGCCCGTGCGGCGCGGGTATACGGGGATCTTGCGCTGGACTTGGCAGAGCTCGTCGATGCGCTCGGGCGTGATATAGGCGGCTTCCCCGCCCTGCGCGGCGACCATCTGCTGCAATTTTTGCAGGCCTGCGCCACTGCGCATCGCGTTTGCCAGCATCTCGCGGGCCTCTTTTTCGTCGCCCGCCACCTTGCCCAGCAGCAGCATATTCGTCGCCAGCAGCATGCAGACCTCGTACAAGGGATCCGTCTCCGCCACCTTGCCCGAGAGCACTTCCACCGCGTCGCGCACTTCCAGCGCGTTGCCCACAGCCAGGCCTAACGGTTGGTTCATATCGGTTATAATGGCGACAACCTCGCGCCCGACCAGCGTACCAATATTGACCATCAGCGTCGCGAGCTTGCGCGCGTCCTCTATCGTCTGCATAAACGCGCCGGAGCCGACCTTGACGTCGAGCACAATCGCGTCAGAGCCCGCCGCCAGCTTTTTGCTCATCACAGAAGAAGCGATCAGCGGGATGCTCGAAACCGTGGACGTCACGTCGCGCAGGGCGTACATCTTCTTATCGGCAGGCACCAGATTGCCCGTCTGCCCGATCACGGCGACGCCGATGTCGTTGACGATTTCCTTGAACCGGTCCATGGGCTGCTCAATCAACAGCCCCGGTATACTCTCCAATTTGTCCAGCGTGCCGCCCGTATGGCCCAGCCCGCGCCCCGACATCTTGGCCACGGTGCCGCCGCAGGCCGCGACCAAGGGGCCGATAACCAGGGTCGTCGTATCGCCCACGCCGCCCGTGCTGTGTTTATCCACCTTGACGCCGCGAATCTCCGATAAATCCACCACGTCTCCGCTGTGCATCATCGCCATCGTGAGGTCGGCGGTCTCGCGGTCGCTCATCCCCCTGTGCACGACGGCCATCATAAAGGCCGACATCTGATAATCGGGGATCTCACCCCGCGCAAAGCCGTTCGCGACGAAGCGTATCTCCTCGTTCGTCAATTCCAATCCGCCCGACTTCTTTTCGATCAGGTCTACCATGCGCATTTGTTTGTTCCTCCTTAGTCATAAATCCCATATTCGCATACTACCATAAATAGGGGAGTTTTTCAATACCCCAAACCCCAACCCGGGAGGAAACTATGCAAGCCAAGGGCAACACAACGTTCAGCGAACTGAAACGGCGCGAGGTCATCAACGTCTGCGACGGCGCACGGCTCGGGAATGTCTGCGATCTGGAACTCGATATGTTTACTGGCACGGTGCACGCCATCATCGTCCCCGGCGAAAGCAAGATGCTCGGCATATTAAAATGCGGCGACGATACCCATATCCCGTTTTGCAAGATTACGAAGTTAGGGGAAGACGTTATTTTGGTAGATATCAGGTAATAATGCAGAAGGCAGAGAGTACTTATTACCATTACTTCGTTGACTTCCCCACGCTGCACTACTATACTCATACCGATGGAAACACGCATAAAAAACATAAACACCTGCGTTACCTGTGACGACGGCGACCGGGTGCTTCGCGGTGTGGATTTGCGTATTGCGGACGGCTTGATTGCGGAGATGGGGCCGGGGCTTGCCATGCGCGGAGATGCGGAGTGGATAGACGGGTCGCGGCTTTGGGTATACCCGGGACTTATCAATACGCATCACCATTTGTATCAATATTTCACGCGCAACCTGCCCGCCGTGCGCAATATGGCGCTGTTTGACTGGTTGAAGACGCTCTATCCCGTTTGGGCGCGCTTGGACGCCGATTCGGTGTATTACAGCACGCTGTTGGGCGGCGCGGAACTGCTCCTGCATGGCTGTACCACATTGCTGGATCACCACTATGTCTTCCCGCAGGGCGCGGGCGATTTGATGGAAGCGCAGTTTGCCGCGGCGGCGGCGCTGGGGCTTCGCTTCTGCGCCTGCCGGGGCAGCATGGACCTCTCCGAAAAGGACGGCGGCCTGCCGCCCGATTCCGTGGTGCAAAGCATAGACGAGATTTTGGCAGATACCGCGCGGGTGGCGGCGAGATTTCACAATCCCGCGCCGCATTCCATGCGCCGGGTGCTGGCCGCGCCCTGCTCCCCCTTCTCCGTTTCGGCGGCGCTATTGCGCGAAGCGGCAGCGCAGGCGCGCAGCCTCGGCCTGCGCCTGCACACGCACTTGGCGGAGACGGCGGACGAGGAAGCTTACGCGCTCGCGAAATTCGGCCTGCGCCCGCTGGCCTATATGGAATCGGTGGATTTTATCGGTTCGGACGTGTTCTATGCCCACGGCATTCACTTCAACGACGCGGAGATCGCGCGGTTGGCGGAGACGGGGACGGGCATTGCGCATTGCCCAAGCTCCAATATGAAATTGCACAGCGGCGCCCTGCGCATGGCAGCGCTGCAGAGGGCGGGTGTGCCGTTGGGCTTGGCGGTGGACGGCAGCGCCAGCAACGACGGGAGCAATCTGTTGGCGGAAATCCGCGCGGCCTATCTATTGCACCGCCATACGCAGGGCGAAGCCGCGCCGGACGGCTATGATTTGCTGAAGTTGGCCACGCGCGGCGGCGCTGCCCTGCTGGGCCGCCCCGAGCTGGGGCAATTGGCCGTGGGGCATGCGGCGGACCTGTTTGCGATACGTTGCGACGCCCCCTGCCTGATCGGTGCACAGGGCGACCCCGCCGCCGTTTTCGGGACGGTGGGGTGGAACGGGCCTGCGGAACTTGTGATGGTCGGCGGGCGTGTTTTGGTGCGCGGGGGAGAGTTGGCGGCACCTATTTTGGACGACACGACGTTAAATCGGGCGCGCTTGGCGCAGGCGCGGGTGGGGTTTTAATTGTAGGGGCGCGATACATTATCCGCCCCTACGTTTTTGTTGTATACGAACCTCCCATACAGCTCCCGAAAATGTAAAATGTATCCATGGGGGATTGACAAGAAAAGGTAAGGATTTTACAATGCCCTTGATGCGTGAAATTGAATATGAGACGACCGCTGATAGTAAGCCCGCACCTCTGTGTAATACATACAGTCGTCTCATTTGCAGACAGGTTCTTTCGGTCTCTCCCGAGCAACTGTCGGCACAATGAACTCCCCCGGCTCCTGAGGGGGAGTTTTTTTGATTCGTTGACTTTCCTCCGCCGCTCGGCTATACTTTATATTGAAGAAATATTACAGATAAGGAACGGTTTTATGGAAAAAGTAGTAATCGCATTGGGCGGAAACGCCTTGCAGGAGGGCAGCGGCCCCGCGACCGCGGACGCACAGCTGGCAGTCGTGGAGAGAACATCCGAATATATTGCGGATATACTGGCGACGGGCTATACCGTCATTCTGGCCCACGGCAACGGGCCGCAGGTGGGGCGCATTGTGCTGCAAAACGAGGGCGCGGCGCATATCACGCCCGCCATGCCCTTTGACGTCTGTGGCGCGATGAGCCAGGGCATGATCGGCTATCATATGCAGCAGGGCCTGCGCAAAGTTCTGCGGCAGCGCGGGATTGATACGCCCGTGGCGACCGTTGTTACGCAGGTGGTCGTTGACGGGACCGACCCCGCCTTTGCCAAGCCCAGCAAGCCCATAGGCCCATTCTATTCCGAAGCGGAAGCGGGGACAATTGCGGCGGACAAGGGCTATACCATGAAGGAAGACGCCGGGCGCGGCTGGCGGCGCGTGGTCGCTTCCCCGCAGCCGAAAGAAATTGTGGAACTGCCCGTCGTTGAAAAGATGATTGAGAGCGGCTTTGTGGTCATCACCGTGGGCGGCGGCGGCATACCCGTACTGCGCGACGATGCGGGCAACCTATCCGGCACGGCGGCGGTTATAGACAAGGATTTGGCCAGCGAGTTGTTGGCCGAGAACACGGACGCGGACGCGCTGCTCATTCTGACGGCGGTCGAACAGGTCTGTCTCAACTACAACAAGCCCGACGAAAAGCGTCTTTCGCAGATCAGCGTCGCCGAGGCCGAGCAATATATCGCCGAGGGTCATTTCGCACCCGGTTCCATGCTGCCCAAAATCCAGGCCGCGATACAGTTTGCCAAGAGCAAGCCGGGCCGCCGCGCCATTATCACTTCGTTGGATAAGGCGACGGAAGCGTTGCAAGGGAGTGCGGGGACGACGGTTTCAATTCTGTAGGGGCGCCGCGTCTCCTGCGGGCGCCGCATGATATCGCGCTCCTACAAGCTTTCACATATCTTTCACTTGACGCCATGCCCTCCATGGCTTACACTGTAAACAGAGGAAAATTGATTTACCGAAAGGAAATGAACAAATGAACCCATTGGATTGTACGAGCCTGATGAGCTGCGGCGAAGGCGGCGGCGGACTGCTTGGCGGCATGCTGCCCATGATTCTTATTCTGGTCGTGATGGTCGTCGTGATGATCATCCCACAGCGCCGGAAGGACAAGAAGGTCAAGGATATGCTTTCCAACCTGAAGCCGGGCGACCGCGTGCGCACCATCGGCGGCATCTACGGCACGATCAAGAACATGAAGGAAGACGTCGTCACCATCGCCACCGGCCCCGATCAGGTGCTCCTCGTCTTTGCCCGCGGCGCCATATCCCAGGTGGAGGATAAGGGCGTGGAGCAGAGTTTGGATGAAAAGGTGAAATAGCAGTGAATAGTTAAGAGTGAAGAGTTAAGAGTTATTGTAGAAATTCCTTCGGAATTTCAGATTTACACCACAACTATTCACTATTCACTAAAAAAAAGCGAGGCTTTTTATGAAACACATCATCACAAAGGCGGGCGCAGTGCTGCTGTCCGTCGTTTTGTTCCTCTGTGTACTGCCTGCGGCGGTTGCGGCTTTGTCGTACAATACGGGCGAACGGCACGAGTTGTGTACGGAATTGTCACAGCAGGCCGAGGCCTATTATACGGGAACTTATGCCCCCGAGGCCCTGTATGCCATGGAGGGCTCCGCGACCGCGCCCATGCAGAGCGAAATGTATACGGCCCTCAATGCGCTGATGACGACCACGCATACGACGCAAATCAGCTATAACGGCGGCTCCAACGGCTTGCAGGTGTATTTCCCCTATACGGACGCCCAAACCAATGGCAGCGGCGGGACGAACGGCACCCTGTATTTCTATTCCGAGTCGGTGAACCCGACGAATACAGGGCTGACGCGCGAGCATGTTTGGCCCAAGAGCCACGCGAGTTTCTATCAACGCTTCGGCGGCGCGGATCTGCATCACTTGCGCCCCGATTATCAGGGGCCCAACTCCTCACGCGGGAACGCGACCATGGGCGATGTCAAGCTGAAGGGCAGCAATTACCGCCTGTATCCCGCGGGCTCGACGGAGAGCACGGCGGTGCTTTGGCACGGTTATGGCTACGTCGAGGTGCGCGACAACATCAAGGGCGACGTCGCGCGCATCTTCCTCTATGTGTGGTGCCGCTGGAAGCAGCCGAACATGTATGAAGACGTGGCCCAGCATCTCCTGCCGCCCTTTGACCCCGATGACAGCGCAAACGACGGCATCCGCGTTATGGAGAGTCTCGATACCCTCCTGCGCTGGATGGAGATCGATCCCGTGGACGATTGGGAGATGGGCCGCAACGATATCGCCCAGCAGGTGCAGGGCAACCGCAACGTGTTTATCGACTATCCCGAATTGGCCTGGCTGATCTTCGAGCGCGAAGTGCCGGAGGATTATCCGACCCCGAGCGGCTATACACCCGATCCCAAACCGTCCTTCCTCTGGGGCGACGCCAACTGCGACCACGAACTGACAGCCGCCGACGCGGCGGCCCTGCTGCGCCATCTGGCGGAATTGACCCTCCTCACCCCGCAGGGCATGATTAACGCAAACGTCACGGGCAGCGCCAAGCTCTCTGCCGCCGACGCGGCACTGATTTTGCGGTATTTGGCGGGGTTGTATGTGATTCCGTAGGGGCGATCGCATCGCCAGGGCGCAATATATCGCGCCCTGATGGAACACATGAATGAATGTTGGGAGCAGCATATGAAAAAAACCATCACGTTGATCATACTTACTATCCTCGCAGCAGCATCCATCGCATGTCGCGCCACCCCCACCCCAACGCCGTCTCCTACCGCAGAACCGCAAACACGGCGAACCCCCGCGCCTGCGATTAATGACTATCCCGCCCCCGCAAAACCCGTTATCTACCTATACCCCGAAACCCCCACCGAAATAAGCGTCAAACTCCAATACAACGGCACCCTCGACTGCACATACCCCGCCTACGACAACGGCTGGAACGT
>Ga0123353_10002797_pt1 | contig 21779 bp, 11 predicted proteins | sample TergutLab28metaG_3_FD_92763 | JGI IMG/M metagenome (GOLD analysis project Ga0123353, IMG submission 92763) | Labiotermes labralis P3 segment gut microbial communities from Petit-Saut dam, French Guiana - Lab288 P3 | ecosystem: Host-associated > Arthropoda: Insects > Digestive system > Gut ... | reverse complement strand
GGAAGTCGTTGGTGTAGATAATGAATCAAATTGCACCTGACCTAATCATCCTGATTCAAGCGGTTTCTTCGTAAGAGTTTTGTTTATCCAATCAGACCAATCTGATAAAACGACGGGTTTTTCAATAGTGGACTATCTTAAGTAACTACTTGCACCACTTACGTCAGACCGTCATCACGAATTAGATTACATTCCCCCGCCTCCTCCTCCCCCACATTTTCTTTTGAAACTAATATATTGTGGTTTCACGCGTGTTAAATAGCTTTTGTATCATTACTTTCTGTTCGTAGGAAAAATGGGTTCCTACAAATTTCTTACCGTTATTTTATTTTTGTTACCACTTCTAAGATTCTCTCACTTCACGAAGGCACAGAACGGTGAGTATCAAGCGCACGATTATTGTGTTAATAAGGAACTGATATGTCAAAAGTTACTAGAACACCACACATGTTTCATTCTGGGAATGTTGGTGTTTATAACCCCCTGTCAGAAGTTAGTTCCGAATTTGGTTTGGGTAACGTTTCCTTTTTGAGCTGTCTGGTCTAGAAATGGCGTATCTTCCACGTGTCATTTCTCAGCAAGTCGTGCTATTTCATTTATAATAGAAACAAGCATTACCTCAATTTTCGACACCTTGCTGATTTAAATTGGCGTTAGAAACTTGTGGTAGTAGAACCTCAATATAGAAACTTGCTTCACCCTAATTATTATCATCAGTGCAGGCAGTGTTTTTTGCAAGGTGCTACACATTACCTACACGTAAAGTGATCACAATTTTTAATGCTCATATCATATCATTTATTCTCATTCCGTGCATCCTTACAGGATTACAAAATCCGTATGGATATGGTAACAGTCAACAATGAACAAAAATGCTCACTTGCAGAGAAGCCAGCAATTATTTGCTTGAGGTAGCAGATATGTAAGCCATTATTGAACAGATTATCTGAAGATTTCGGAAGAAAGTGGGTCTATACATATTTTACCAAATTCTGTGAGTTTGTTCTTGGCGTCACAAGGATCAGTTAGGCATTCAAATGAAGGCAGAAAAATTTCACTGACTTCCGTAAGTTTGCGGTCAACATGAAGGCGTGCTTAATTTGTAATCGGATAATTCTAGCAAATAAATGCGCTCCCGAAGTACTATGTTATTTCAACACTTGACCCCTTAGTGCTTCCCGTTCTGGCTAACAAAGTGCCTCCGATCGTAAATTTACAGGAATAGAACATGATCCTTATATACAGAGGGATTGCAAAGTAAATTAATGTTGAATGGCTAAATCTCCCAAATGGTACGTTTTATTCTTACAATTCTTGGGCCCTTTTAGAGCCAATATACTACCACTTAGTGTCAGGTATCAGTACAGGCCCCAGCATTTTGCGCACACGTCCAAAAGCTAGAAGACGCGGATTCGACTCTTTTCCTGAAGTAGGCAACAGGAACACTGGCAAAAGTGTCTCTAATTTGTCGCTCCAGTTTATCAAGTGTTCTTGGTTTTGCTTGGTAGAAGTCCTGTTTGTCCCAATCCCACAAAATGAATCACATGAAGTAGGATCGTAAATTAGAGGACGCCATTCTATTTGTCCTCGACGTCCAATCCAACATCCACGATGGCTGTCACGCCAAACTCGAAGAGGAAGCGCAGGGCATCAATGCCTTAGTAAGATATAATGTGTTACATTAAATTGTTAATTACGAATTTACTTTTCAGTCACTCTTTACATTGTGTTCAGCTAATAAAAATCATCCCATGTGGATGGTCCTAACCATGGCATGTTTAGGAACCTACAAATATTCCATTGTATTCAGACAGGAAATAATAGAATTTTGCCGAACGTCGCGGCTAATTACTTGGCACTCCGGTTGCTAGGGCTGCTGAGAGTCGGTTCGGGGCCAGGTGAAACATTTTTTCGGGCCCCCCAGAAGGGCAGACCGGCTAAAATATTTACACTAAATCAGAAAGACTGACTCTCAGTTGCAGAGAAATTTGCCCTTGGTGTGAAAGGGTTATTGTTATAGTAGACAAATAATGGCAATACCGAGAAAAACAAAAAGATATGCAACACAGTTGGGTACCCTTCCGCACCGCCAGGCCCCAGTAATTTTAACGGCTTCCTCCCCTTCTTTTCGGCATTACCGGTTGCGTGTTCATGATGTCTTGGGCACAGTGTCCTCGTATGCTGAGATCCGACATTTACATGGTAGCAAAAAATGTACTGTTTTCGGGGTAACAGATGGACGCAGCAAGATCCCCTGCAACTTCGGTAACCATATATGAAACTATTTTATTAACGTAACAAAATACCCACATCTAAGTGTAGTGCAGTGACTGAGGTCTTTCTCGATTTTATCCAGGCAATTTCTAGGGCGGTAGGCCCACAATCTACAGTCCCTTACAATCCTGGTTTTCGGTGATCTGTAACCCAATAACAAATTAACAGATGATTTAATTACAGGCGCTCCACGTGCTGGGCAAGTGGTCTTTTGCTACTATGGTTCGTGGGCAACGTATCGTCCCGGCATTGCACAGTTCGACGTGGAGAACATCAACGCGACACTGTGCACCCACATTATCTACACTTTCATGGGGCTTAACGGTGGCGTGATAGCTTCTCTCGATCCATATAACGACTTCGAAGATAACTGGGGAAAAGGTCAGTGCACTTACTTATAAGAAGTCAAGATAAGGTAACAAGTAATTTAGTAGCAAAATAATGCCTCGCTATAAAAAAAATCGCAGTAGTGTGTCCGTCGAATATAAAAAATAATTTATCGTTAGATCCCCTAGTGTTTATTGACACCGTCTGAAGAAGTCTTTTCAATCATAGCCTGTATATTGCACTAAAGCTGAACACGACATCAGTCATATAAAGGCCAAATACATTTCCGTAAATTTAAAAATTGACGCGACTGCCCGGACTTGTCATCAATTTTGGCTCTTACACACAATACTGGAGACTTTCATCTTATCAGTTGAGCCTTTCTATCAGGGCATGTTTAGAATCGGTTTCTATACAAAGTACATCGGATTAAATTTTTTTTACATGTAACTAAACGAAAATATAAAGGATAAAATTACACGACTTGTCTTCTTCTTCTTCTCTCTCTCTCTCTCTTTTTTTTAATTTTTATTATTATACCGAACCAAGATTTTGGGCACATCGAATTTCAAACTACGGCTAGTGATATATTTATTTTTACTCCGTACAAGGCAACGTCCTATATCGGAGTTCTTCGACGACTTGTAATTTTAGGGCCATGCATTTTTCCTTAGATTTAGTGAATGATAAATCGACTTGGACACTTAGAGATTCTCTTCCGTGCTAACAGGCACGTAGAGAATTGGCGGTGAAGCGTTATGAAGGACTTGAACTCGCCGGGGCATAGATCCACTGGATTTTCGTACGGATTTCCCTAGGGAAACAATTTTATTGACTTCTCTAAAAGACGAGAGCCCTTGTGCGTTAGCCGATAGGCCCGATACTTCTAGAGTTTTCTATTTCATTTTCTATTAGTACAATTGAAAAATTACTGATGGTGAGAGTAATTAAAACGAACACGCCTGGGTGATAGATGTTGTTCAATAATTATAAAGAGGTGGGCACTGCGAGAACATAATGTTAGCGGATGCAGGCCTCTGTACTTCTATTGCTACTTTTTAAAATTTATTCTCGCCTATTAGTTATTAGGTGGCGGTCTTATAGTAAACCCAGATCTAAACAACAGACGAAAGCTATTTACCCCAGCACTTTACGATTGATGTATGCAGTGCTCATTAGCGTTATTTTCTGCAGCTCTGTGGCCGATGGGCGACCTGGGAGCAACTGAAATTTCTGAACTAATTTCTTCTTAATTGTTTCTAATGCTCCAGTTATAACTGGAAAAATTTTTGTCCCTATTTTCCACATCCTGCTGACCTCGAACCCCAAGTCTTTGTACTTGTATACATGAGAAGACCAACAAGATGCACACTTGTTGGTCTTCTCACATAAATATTGCACGATGCACAGTTCTGAAAATGCGAAGTCTCTTTGTATTTGCTAGTTTTTCAGTTCCCTTTGTGTTAACGTTTGAATCACCTGGTATGGCTATATCGAACTGAATGCAAATCTCCGTTTTTGTCAAACAGTACCATATCTGGTCGGTTTGCTAGTTGTGTTAGATCTGTGTACGTCCCACATAATAGTGGTAGAAGAAATTTATGACCCTTTCAGGCATATGTTCGTCGTACTCGTCAGTAACCTGTAACCCCATACGTTTACATATCGTCCAGGGGATGTAACCAGCCACTTTACGAGGGGGTGCTGATAAGTCCTTAGCCCGACCAGGAAGGAAACAAGGTACAGCGACCAAACTCGGGATTTATTCAACATACTCCCCACGAAGCTCAAAACACTTCTTAGCTCGTTGCTCTAACGTTTGCAAGCCACTCAAAAAAATTCAGAAGGTTGTCCGTCCAACCAGGTCTCCGCGGCAGCAATGGCCTCCGCGTCGGACGAAAAATGGCAACCTTTCAATTGCTTTTTCAGTCCAGGGAACAGGTGGTAGGTCGACGGGGCCAGATCCGGAGAATAGGGTGGGTGATCAAGACACTGGAAGTCCAGGTAGGCCGGTTTCTTCTGGGTTGCAAGTACCCGGTGAGCCGTGGCACTGTCGTGCAAGAACAAGACCCCCTTGGTGACCTTCCCGCGGCGCATTATCTTAAAAATGTCCTTCAGTTGTACCAGCAGAGACGAGTAATACTCTGGGTTGATAGTTTGGCCCTCTGGAAGAAAATCAATGAGGTGGATGTCGTCTTGATCCCAAAAAAAATTGAGGTGAGAACTTTTCCAGCGGATTTTTGCACTCGGATTCTTTTGGGGTGGTCGGGGTGAGCCGATATGCCGCCACTCCTTTGATGGTTGCTTTGTCTCCGGGTCACAGTGATATAACCAGGTTTCGTCCATGGTCACCAATCGCGACAGGAAATCATTTGGATCGCGCCGAAAATTGTCCAAAAGTTGCTCAGACGATTGGCACCGTTGACGTTTTTTGATCCGCTTTCAGGTATTTCGGGAACCACTTCGCGGAGAGCTTCCGCATGTCCAAATCTTCATGGATGATGGACCCAGCCCATTAACGTGAGATGCCCAGTTGCTCAGCTATTGATTTAGCCGAAATCCGGCGATCTTCCAAGATTATCTTGTGAATTTGATCAATAGTCTCCCGGATGGTCACTGTTTTGGGTCATTCAGGACAAGGCGCATCACAGGTGGAAAAATCACCACGTTTAAACTGGGTCACCCAGTTTTTGACGGTGGCATACGATGGTGCATGTTCCCGTAATGTTTCTGTCAGAATGGCGTGAATTTCCTTCGGAGCCTTGCCTTGCAGGAAAAAAAAACTTGATGTCTCGCGTCTCCATGTTGTTGAAATCGCTAGCGTAGCCTGACATGCTTCCTTTCAGCCTCTGTAACAAGAAAAGGTTTGAAATTCGGCACATGAGCAGACCCCTTTTTCCAATGACACTATCGAATACACCCTACGGCTTCGGGAAGTAGGTCGGGCTAAGGACTTAATGAGCACCCACTCGTATTGTGTCTATTACCATATTCAGATGGCGCAATTATTATGCATCCTGCAGTAGTATGATTTGTGTGTTCTTCCGCTTATTAGCAAATCCTGCATTTACTATCAACTGGTTGCTTCATGATGCTCCTCTGTTGATAACGTGTATTGAGTGCTTGATCTTGGGCTGTTGTTGTTAAAATCTCCGTTTCACCTTCTACGTCTGAGCTACACAACGCCAGGGATTTTTCTTCATCTACTGATGTCAATGCTTTGGTTTCCTCTTGAGTGCTTCTAATTTCTCGTTTTCAGTGCTGGATTTAAGTTGATTCTTGATGCTTTGGATTATTATTTCATTGTCTCCTGTCACAGGCCTTTTTATCCATGGCTTCCTTTTGCGCGACATTTCTGTCCGCTCTTATTGCCACATCTAAAAATACGCACGTTTTCTCTTTTTCGTTTGTAGTCACTGTTATTATAATTATTCAGAATGCAAGCTATCAGGCTCAAATTTGATATTAGTTCTTAATTATATGGTGTCCCAATTAATTATTTACATATACTTTGTCCTCTCTGTGTCGGTATCATTTGCCTTGTTTATTACCCTTAATGTCTTATGTTCTGTTGTTTCTCAATTGGCTGTTGACTCAGCACATTAATAAACAGGCAGAATTGAATTATTAGTGCATTCAGGAATGAATGCAAAAATTTTAACCTGCTGAACATTTCACATGTAGAATGATTGTCTCTAAACAAGTGAGCTATTGAACTAAACTAGGGAGTAATTTTCATTGATCCTGTACACCCACGATTTTTCTTAGATAACAGATATTCAATTTGAAACTGACCAAGCCTATTCAATTTCCTTTATTTTTAGGTTCACTTAACAGATTCGCTACTCTGGCAAAGAACAATGGTCTTAAGGCTCTAATGGCTATTGGTGGCTGGAATGAAGGTTCTATCAAATACTCTCAGGTACATCATCTCTATTGACTCCAGTGACTTACTTGTCTTTAATTCTGTAACCATGATCATCAGCAACTCACTATTTTAGTGGCTTTGATTTACAGGCTCATACTAGATGTGCAACAACATTTTAAATACTATTACTGCTTTTGATAAACATGCATGTAGCAGGAATTTTGCTTCTTATTGGTTTAAATTTTCATTTTGCTGGTTAGCCAGTGTAGTACCCATTGAAAAATACAATGAAATTCTGAACATTTGATCATCCCACATTCCTCCATCCAGCCAGTAACTTTGCATATTTAGTCTCTAATGTCTAATCATTCCTTGAACCCTTCTTCTTTTTCTTTACCAGTTGCCTACCTGCATTCCTTCCCCATTCATTGCATCTGTCCATACTATCACCCCATTTTTAACAAAACAAGCATTAAAATTCTAATTCTTGCTTCCGATTGATTTTCTGTTTCCCTCTGTAGATTTGGTCTCATTGTTTCAGATGGCTGCAACGCAAGTTGGACGGGACTTTTTCGCTGACAGTGTTGTTACCTTTGTAAAAAAATATAATTTTGACGGTCTTGATGTAGACTGGGAATATCCTACCCAGCGTGGTGGAACTCCAGAAGATAGGGTGAATAAACAATGCTCTGAAATGTGGGAAGTTTCTTGTTATACCACAATTAAGTTTGAAACTTATCCTTTACACAGAGTGCCAGATAAAAAAAATACCCATTTACCATACTGAAAAACCAACCTTTTTCCTACACCTTTTAATGATAAAGTACTAGGCTAGGTCATACTAAAGTGATATGGATTCACTAGAATATATACTTGAAAGTATTTCAAAGGAAGGACGATCACTTTCAAGACACAGTTGTAGATGGGAGGAAAACATTGATCTGTCTTGCATTACTTGGGCTCAGGGCAGAAAAGTGGTGGGCCCTCGTCCATGTAGCAGTGAGTCTTTTGTTCTCATAAATTTCTTGACCAGCCGAGAAACTATTTGCTTCTCAAGGACTCTGGCCTATAGAGTTGGTTCTGGTTAATTTATCCATACTGTTAGCAGCTCAAATTGTACAGTGGTGAAAGGTAAGGCAACCAACAAATACTGAACTGCCAAGAATAAAGAAGAGAGTATTTATGGGCTCATGTTACTCTATCTAGCATTTAGTTGTAAGCATACAAGTAGTAAACATTCTAACTAATTTATCTACATGTTTAAATAATGTGTTATTTCTAACTGGCTTAGTATTTCTTTGATAAATCCAGTGATAGTAGAAATATTCACATACACTGCAAACATACAAAATTTTCCTTACTTTGTGCCATGCACATCTTAAAATCATCAATATATTCCTATCTTCTCTAGTTTCACCTGTTTATTTTGGTATACAGGAAAACTTCTCATTGTTGCTGGAGACATTGGCAAATAAGCTACATGCTGAAGGGTTGATGGTGACTGCAGGTGTTGCTGCTGACCCTACTATTGCTTTAGAAGGCTATGATTTCCAAAAAGTTGGAGAGTGAGTATAACTTATGATCAATGACATTTAAATTAATGTGTCAGATGCTTTCATCCTCAGAAATATCATCCATCTAGGGTCCGTTCCTCCCCTTTAACGTTATTACTATATGCAATGTTAAAACACGGACTGTTTTTTATTTTCAATAAACCCATCTGTGTACATGAAACAACCATGACAGGAGTTTTCATCTTCCTCCTGTCCCTGCAAAGATACAACTGGAAAAAAGAAACCACATCTTTATACAGCTGTCAGTCTTTTACAGGTGTCTCCCATTAAAAACCTTGAGGTTGAAGACATGCTCATCATGAAATTGAATATTCCTTCATTTTGTACATACATGCACAGAAGATAAATGTGCAAGACCCTAAATATGTAAGTGCACCATAGAAAATACTGCAGACTGAGCAAACACAACTTGCAAAAATTAAATAATTTGCTAATGGCTTGTTCAACAATGTTATCAGTAGCTCTGAATTTATAAGCTTCAAATGATAGAATTATTAATTGGATGGCTTTGAGAAGCAGTAGTCCTGTACATTTTGAGGTACTATCCAAGCATTTGCCTTCCAGGCCTTATTTGTAAACCCATAACAAAAACTCCAGGATAGTCTGAATCCTGGCTGTGATTCATGACAGGTACATCATGGAGACAAGCTTCAGCCAACTTGCTGCATGTACTGAACAAAATAAATTTAATATGATCTTTGATCAGAGTAAAGATGTATGGAACACATTAATATTTGATTACAGAGGAGCCTGCTATTTACAGAATTCCTGTCATTTTTCAGATATGTAGACTATATCAATCTCATGAGCTACGACTACCACACTGCTACCTCAGACTATGTAACAGGAATAAACTCCCCTCTGCATCAACCTCCAGGAGGAAAACCTAATGACACATTGTACACAGTCAGTATCTTTCATCAGTCTACTTTCTTGAGGTTTCTGTTCATAAAGAACAATTTTATAAGCCAAATGTATGTTGCATCCTTTCCTACAGCATAATCCATTGTTTCCTTCTATTGTCTAGTTAGTAGTCAATAACAGACCTTTACAGTGCAGAATCAATCTGTGTGATGTGAACAATAAGTATTTCTGGTAGCCACAGCATATAAAGCATGTATTATCTGACAGCACCTGAACACAACATTCACAACACCTTACTCTTACTGGAAACCAGCTCACCTTCATATTCATGTACCAGGAAAAACATTAGTGACATTTGTGAATGAGTCAAATTTAAATCCACTGAAAACTCTTATTATAGGCCTTATTGTGCAATCCAATCATTCTCAAAAATGAATATACTGACAGACATTCTAACAGTTTTATGCCAGTTTGACTACTACCTGTCTCTTTCCAGGACTACTCTGTCGAGCAATGGCTAACTCATGGAGTTCCTGCAAGCAAGCTGGTTATAGGCGTACCTATGTATGGCCGAACATACACGCTTGTTAACATACAAGACCACGACCTTGGAGCTCCAGTCTCTGGTAATGGTCCACCTGGGCCATATACAGGGGAGGCTGGATTTCTCACCTATTATGAGGTATTCCAATATGTTTTCCTTTAGAAAAATTCCTTGCTAAAAGTACACAAATCAACTAACAGATCTTATACTGTATGCATGGTTTAAGATACAGAAAGCTTCTGCAGCATATAAATTGCTTTCAAATTCTCTTGTGTCAATTAGCCACAAGAGTGCAGCTCAACATTTCCATGGCCAATGAGCCCACAGAAATTGAGTGTACTAGAATCACTTGTTATGAATTCACAAGTACCTTGCATTCTCTGTGAACAGTCTGCTCACCCACTAATATTGTAATGGGTATTTCTGCATGCAGATGTATCATAAATCAACAAGAGACCATTAGTTTCAATGTCATAATGCTTATAGAAATTATAATTATTAACATTCATGTAAATCAGGCAATTTGACAGCTTACTGCAGGGCCTAAGGGTGCTATATGCAGGTAACCATCATAAAGACAAACCAAGAATTGATCATTAGCAACTGTGATCCAGAATGTGATAGATCATGAGTGATGCAGTTTTTCATTCCACACAGATATGTATGACTACAAACTGGAATACTGTGTCGGATGATGTCCTAGGATATGCATATGCTTACTCTAACTACAACTGGGTCAGCTATGATGATGTCAAAACAGTCAAAGCCAAGGTAAGTTTATACTCTCACACCAGCCATACTCCTCTCACCTGCTTTGAGGTTTGTACCGAAAGGAGCAAGGGAAGTTTTAAACATTCAGATGAATCAAGAATTTGAGAAAATTTTACTAAACAGTTAGACTTCAAATGTGTGCCTGTCTGAGAAGATTGAGGTTTACTAGCTGGCCAAGAAAGTGGGCTAGCTGATGAGAAGTCCCCGACTTACAAATAAAGACTCGTAATAATTTTAAAACATCGCAGGATAGGAAGGTAAAGAGGAGAAGTTTCCCCTGTCCACACCATGAAGGCATATAGGTGGAGTAAAGGTGTAACTTCACCCATTCCTAACCTCCGTGCTAGATGGAGATGAATGTTCCCCTCCACACCCAGGCTGCTTTAGGATATGGAAGGAACCCAGGTACTCATTAAACAGGAGGTTGAGTAGGCCCCAGCACTAGTCTGGACATTTTGGAGAAGAGAAAAATCTCTTGCCCTATTAGAATTCCAACACCAGACTGTCCACTCTGTAGTACTACTAGAGATTAACTCAATTTAAACAATGCCTAATCATAAGTTTCAAACATCTTTACACAGAACAATTCCTACAAACTTGTTACACCAAATTTTTAACTGCAAACTATCTGCACAGTTGGAAAGCTGCTTTTATCCTTATGTTAAAATCTCAAAATTTCACACATCTTTACATTCATTCACAAGCACAGCCACCACCGTGCTTGCACACCACACATTTGGGTAGTATGGGATTGTGTGGTGCTGAAACAGGAAATGACTGCATTTTTTTTAAAATTTAATTTGGAAGGCTTATGATTACTCCGAAACATGCATTTTGGTACATAAGGCAAATACACCAACAGCTGAAAGGATAGTTTCTTAGATGCAGGTTGTCACACATACAAGAAATACCTGGAAGTTATTAGTAGAATATCACTCTTCTTAACACACACAGCTAAAATGACGATGAAAGTGCTGATACAAGGCAAGTTATGAGGATCTTATAGTACATACCGAATCAACCCCCTAAGCACAACATACAAAAATAAGGTACAAAAGGAATTTTCAGTCATAACTGGGAACAAAACTTTATATGAAATTAGAAATTATGAGAAGTTTAAAGCAGTAAACCTGGTGATTATAGATATGATTATCACTAATATATTCCCACATCACAATATGGTTTCATTAACATGTGGAAGGATTAATCTGGCTCAAGACAGGGCCTAGTGGTATGCCCTTGAAAATATAAGTCAGCATCCATGTTCTGCAAAATATATGGAAATTGACTAAATGAACACCTAGCAGCTTCACAAGAGACTGTTACTGGGAGTAAGCACATTCGTAAGTATGCATACAGCAACTCCTCATTATTCAGCTGCAGATAAAGCTGGGGGAGGGGGGTGGAGGCAATTTTTGTTTGTTCTACACAAAATCATACATTTTCATTAATGCAGACATATGCTAGCCAGGCTTTCTCTCCTTCCTTCTTTCAGCAGCCACTGTGGCGAATGGGCCAGCAGTGGTAACGTAGAACTGTACAATTGTGGGTATGGGAGCATATAGGCAATAACATTAGTTGTGAAAACAAGAGTCTACTCACTGCTTACTCAACATTAATTAGTAAATTTAAGTTAAAACAATATCTGTACAATTATAATCAGTGTAATATGGAAGTACACTTCATGAATATCGGTGGTAAGTACTAGCCTTCTGCAGCCTAGCACAAGAGGAAACCACCTTACTGCTTTCAAACTTGCCCAGAACATACACCACCAATCAGCCCAGTCCCGTACCTTTTATGAAACCAACGGTTTCAACTAGACCACACGAAGCATATACGTAGTACAGCTATACTCATTCCTCTATGAAACAATTTAATGTTTACATTCCATCTATACCTAGGTCTCATTTGATTTCTTCCTTCAAGTTTTCCGACCAGAATTACGTATGCATGCTCTTGTACGAGCCACATCCACCCATCTATTCACAGATCTGATAACTGTATTTTATGAATGAGTACAAATTAAAAAGCTAAACATTGCATTGCTCCAGATTCCTATCACTTTCTCTCCGGTGGGTCCGTCTCATCCTTTAATGCAAGATGAGGCTTCACACCCACACATACAAAACAGAAGATACAATTTTAGTTATGCACATTTTCATCTCTGAATTTTTAAATATGTATATATATGTCCCAATATAGTCATACACACCACCATATATATAAGACAATTAGGTGGCAAGTTTCAGCTTATTACAAGCCATCATCAGGCTTACTCTTTTAAGAACCATTCAGTAAAACTTAAAACTGCATTTATTAAATAGATCTCTTCCTTTACGCAGTATTCGTCATTCGAATATATTAAAAACATTATTTGTAAAAAGTACTAGAAAAATACTAGTGGCACAAATATACAGTGTAAGGGTAATATGTAAATTGTGTGTGTAAGAAACTGTTTTTAAAAACTGTAATTTTTAACATTAACTTTTGAAATATATCCATATGACACACTGTGCAAAGGAAGAGATCTCTTTCCAAATTTCAGTCACAAGTTTTTCCTGAATGGTTCTTATGTTTGCCTGTCATAAGTCACAACCTGTCGCCTAATCGACTTACATACGGTGTTATGTATGACTTATGTGTTGGAAAATACACACATTTTATCAACAGCAAAACGGGGATAGCACCTTTTATATTTTTAGACTGGAAAAAGAAAAACAGATATTCTTAACTGCAACTGAATTTAATCTGCTCTTCTTGTGTTTGTGAATGCAACTTAATCTTTTGCTGCTGTTTCCAATTATTTAAAGTTTTGCACATATTCAAAAGATAGTTCCATTTTTACTGTATAATTTTTCCCAACACCCTTTAGGTGAAGCATGTACCTACTTTTCTGTGCTTATATCCAAACAATTCTTACAAGAATTTTGACTGAGCTACAAGGATTTCTTTACTATAATTACACACACAGGACCGAAACACAGCCAAACGTTCTGTTTCTGTCATTGCAGGCTAATTATGTGATAGATAAGGGCTTGGCTGGAATAATGATATGGTCCATAGAATCTGAAGACTTCCGTAACGTTTGTGGTGATGGAGCAAATCCCCGTCTCACAGCAATCAATGAGGTGTTTGGACGTCTATGACAAAAAACTAGAATAACTGCTCTCTGTCTCATGCTGTCAGGGAGGTGAAGTAAACATCAAGAAGAGGGAGGATGACAGTCTTAACATAGGAATGTAACTTAGCCCTTAATACATGCTTTGCATGGGAATTATAATGCAAATTACCAAAAAATAATAAATCAGTCCATTCTTGTTCAATCTCAAAACAATGCACATATCATTTATACTCTACGCTTTTATACATAAATACCACATGACAAGAAATTCACCTTATAATCATGTACGAAGTTAAAACACATTCTGCGTAAGTATTTTCCTGAAATTTGAGACTGTGAAGGAGTCACCAACTTATATTTGGGTAAAAACTGGATTATACAATAAACATATATTCAACATGGGAGAGCACGTTAACACTTATTTGTATGGGACATACGTGATGTGTGTATACAATCAAGCAGTAGAAACCATCCAATACAATTAAATTACTTTGTTGCTCTAGGTATGGCAGCTAAATGCTTTAGCTTGAATTCCATTAACCTTAGACAGGCTCTTGTAACAATTATACAAAGAGGAAAATCATTAATTTTGCCTTAATTTATATACCAATATATGCTCTTCCCCTGTAACTCTTGCTACAACCTGATGGTGCCTTAATGAAAATCAAGCTGAAACATGTAGGGTACTTGCCTCATTTATGACAAAGTAATTTGTTCACTAAATGGCTGTGTTTCATAGTCGTTACTATTCTGATGTTCACCACTTGTTTGAAGAGCTCAATCTCTTTAGAATGATGCTACTGCTACAATGTATGCTCAATACAATATATCAAGTGACACAATTTCATTGTTACTATGCATGAAATATGTTCATATAGGCAACCAAGCAAACTTTGTAACAGGAATATCACTAGCATGTCAGATTTTGTAGCTCATCCATCACAAGTGGAATCTTCGTACCTGTACCAGTTGATAAATATTTTTCCTATCGCAACACTGTGAAGCACAATGTCACACAGCAAAACAAAAAGTGTAAGTACTTCTGCTGCTCATACATCTATTACACTGACTCCTACTAACACTTTTTATATTTTTACCTCAGACACACCCCATAGAGCTTTATGATGTGGCCTGCTCATGTTTTGATACTTAAGTTTTACTGTCCTTTGGAATGCAACACCAGATATTTGCAGAATACTAAGAATTTTATTGCCTGTCAAAAAACTACCTATATACAGCACTCCATCATATGTTTAAGTTTACCTATCCTTTTATATCATGGATGGGATGTAGTCAACATGGTGATTCACTAGGGGCTGGACAGTCTGGCGGTTGAATCCCAGAGGGGGTAAGATTTTCTTCACCCATCCAGACCAGCGCAGGGGCCCACCCAGCCTCCTACACAATAAGTACTGGGTAACTTTCCCTGGGGTACACCAACCAGACCGTGATGCTGACCACCCACCCACATCTAGTGCCGAGGTTAAACAAAGAACAGCGCTATACCTTAGTCCCCCCTTCAAGGCCTGTTCTAAGGTGAACTTTTAACTCCATCCTTTCATATCACTTAGTAATTATGAAATAGTTGTTTTGGCATTTTCTTTAAGTGACAGCAAATTTGGCAGTCCAAGAAAGTAAAAAAGGTCTTCGGAAAATGTGTACAGTGTCAGATAGAGGACACAGACACCAGCGAATGCCATTGATTACACTACTGCTCTATAAATTAAGAGAATAGACAAATCAGAAAGCCTTAGTATTCTGTTAGAATTTCCTGCATAGTAGGTTTCTCATGTGTAACACATTCCTGCATTAAAGGTTCATATTTTCACAAATTTTTAGAAAAAAACTTTCCATTTTAATATGTTTTAAGACATATTTACTACAAACTGACAACAAACAATTCACTTTGCACACAAGCACAAACCTACAGTAGTTGTGCACATAAAAAATGTAGCTACTAGAATAGTGTGTGTTGTGGAACAGTACTTAACTGATTAAAAAAAAAGGTCTGTGTGGAATAATGCAGAAAACTGTCCTTACAAGAAGAGAGGGAAAAAACATGGCTGTGAATACAGCTTTCAATCTTACTCATCCAGCAATTCCAGTTCTGGTTAAATTCAACCACAATGAAATGTTTCTTCATAATGAATTTTCAGCAGAAAATGCAAACCACATTAAGACCCATGCGTGCTCTGCAATCACACTGCTAGCTACAATATTCATTTAGCAGAAAATGTTTCCAACAAATTTGCAAATAACCATAAAAGAAACTTTACGTCTAACAAAACATGTTCTAAATATTAACTTCAAAATAATTAACTGTCAATATTCATGGAGCAAAAAATGCTTCCAATAAAAATTGCAAGGAAAAAAAGACGGCTTATGTTTAACACAACCTGGTACATACATTAACTTCAAATAATTCAAGAAAGGAATTTTTACACTGCCTCATGCCCAACCTAACTGCTGATCTGATTTTAATGGAGCTTTATATTTGAGACTTTCACAGATCTCGTGTTCATATTCGGATGTGTGTAACCTACTATCAACACCTAGCGGACAGGACAGGTTTTTAGAGGCATTTGTACAGCTGTGAAAAGTGACTATTTGCTGCATCACATACAAATGCCTTTCCACATGGAACTCAACTCCTGCCACATGCATTTTAAATGTTATACTGGGAGGTTTTGCTAATGTCTCTTGAGAAGATGGAGTTTGGGTATAATCTATCGGAAGTAACTGACAGCTTACAAGAAGACATACATGCATTTACAACTTTGGTTACTAGTATTACTACAGTTACCATTGTGAGTAACCACTATCAATCCTGACAGTAATCAATACCATTAAGTCTTATTTCATGCAAATCCCATAAAGTGACATATATGACCATAAATTTTACAAAATTAATGTGGACACACAAAGAGTAAGTTCTGTGAAAATACAGAATGCTGTATGCTATACATGCAGTTCCAGTAATGGGGAATGTAACTGCAGTGCCTAAGTTGTATGGCCATTTACAACCAAACACAGAGGGTTCAGGATTCAAAGATCCAAACATGCCTCAATGTTGTTATATACACACCTCCTAACCTCTTGCAAATTCAATGTCAGATTTGCTGAAAGCTGCAAAGTAAATATAATTTTCAGCCATATTTAATCTACAATAAAATCCCCTTACCCCAAGGTCACAAATGGACTTCTTCATATACATTCTGAAAACGCTAATCAAATTTTATACATAAACAAGTACAGTTAACCAACTGCATACACCACATATGGGAATTTATGTATGGTACACTATGGAGTTCCAGTGTTGTTAAAAACTGGAGTTTTATATCAAGGCTTTTTTAATAAGACAGATGTCATCCTTCAAGGTGAAGTCAACTACAGACAAATCCATAGATTGAAAACAAATGGTACAACTACAAATTAACAGTTTCCTTCTTTATGTCCTGAAGCAGCTGCCTCCTTCACCCTTTAATTTGCCACTGGCTCAACAGTCCCATCCTGAGCTCAGATGTACTACTTCTAACCCCTGTAATGTTTATCTTTCCATCTGCTGTCCCAACCTTGTTAATTTAATATAGACTCAAAATGTAAGCCTACCTTCAAAACTCTGGTAACAACTGACAGAATGCCCAGCATCAGATAAAGGAACATTCTTAATATTCATCAACACCAGAATCTATACTTCACTGGAGTGAGTTTTTGTTTGTAGTGGGTTAAGGCTGCAGATTTCAAGGTGCCAATAGCAGTCTGAATATCAAACGACTCAAATCTTCCACATGAAAATCTCAATAATTTGCAAAGACACTGCCAAATAACCTCACTGAATATTTTATACAGTCAAAGCAGAAGTACAGACTACATTACACTGGAAAATGAAGACAAACATGCATCAACAGTATACAGTGTTTCTCAGAAAAGATGTTCCCAGACATAAGGTTTGCCTGTCTATTAAGTTAAATTTCTACAGTCTGCCAAAATTCTCATGCAAATAGTGTTAAATTTTCTCATACATTAAGTTCTCCCATAATTTTTCTTGCCTTCAAGGTTAACATTCTTCGGATTTATGTTGTACAGAACAGGTTCCATTACAAAACATTAAAGTTGGGGTACAGTAGGCCTTCAGTGTGAGAACATTCAGACACAAAAAATTCAGAATGGTACATACTGCACAAATTCTCACACCATCTTTTCTAATTCAACAAGAAGCAGGAATACAGGCTCTTCCAGCAAGATTGTGTAACTGCCCATACAACCGATAATTGAAGAGTCATCTTACAAAACTTTTTTCAGGACCAAATGATCTGTCATTCTTTGTGGCCTCCTCACTAGTCTGAACTGACACCACATGACTATTTTCTGTGCAATGAACCACACATACACACACAGGATGAACCTATAGAAATTATCAAGTACATACTTCCAGCTATTTCTGGATAAGAACTTCAATTTCCAATAATCTGTACAGCTGGTACCAAGCCTGTCTCACAGGTGAAGGAGCACCTGCACCTGCCAAAATGCAGCGAGTTGTACCATACAATAAAGACTGATAATGTAGACTGTATGAGTACGCCTCATAAAGTTTATATGTAGGTCCAACTTTCGGCTGGACACCCTGTGTGTATGCACTTGTGTACAGAAACTAGATGCACCCAACTGCAATGTATGTTTCAAAATGTTTCTCCTTATAAAAAATTATGGTCTTATTACTGGACCCTGTAAACAGCATTCAGTGAAATTCCAGAAATTAAGTGACTATAAGCACAGCACACTACTGTCATATCACCTTACAATGAAAGCTACAATCCGCAAAGCTGAGTCCTATCATGGTAGAATACAAGACGTTAAGTTGGAAATGTGACAAGAAAATCTGAACCAAGTAATGCAATTTTTTATCTCTTTATTTTAAGAACAAGACATAGGAGCAGCTAGTTTAAAACTGCAGGTATCACTACACTAATGAAAAATTCTGGACTGCTGAAAACTCATTTTCCAATATCCTAAAAAGTATTACATAAGCACAAAAACCTTATGAATAGAATTATTATGCTACTCAATGCATTCTACACTGAATGTGCACTAGGAATAAAGAACGAAATTATATTATTTTACTGTCGTAATGTCATTTATAGTAGCGTTTCCTATGTTAACATTCAGAACGAACACCCATCTACATAACTGGTGAATGTCAACAAGCCATATAAAAAGCAATAAACAGTGACACATGAAAAATAAATCCTGTCTTGTCCTTTTAGTTACAGTTCAGTATTCCATAAGAAAAACACCTAACAGCTGAACACTGAAATATCAGAAGGAACTGACAAAGAAAGGAAAGCAACTGTCGCAGTGCACTCACAAAATAAAGGAGCAAATGTTTTGCTAGTTGCGTGCATCATTCTGGGTGTTGCCATTCCTGTCCGTGGAATCGCGACCCCTGAAAGTGAGAGAACATTGCTATCAAACTGCAGAATATTCAGAGACTTCAGGATCCTAGCATTAACTTTTTTACTTGGAGACATAACACCTACATTTTCTCATTAACTTTATGAACACCCTTTGTAGTTTGGCACGGTTGGCAACAGGAAGTCTGTACTTTAGTTTCCAGCAACACTGTATTTCTGTTCAATGTGATGAGTGATTCAAGTGGACCGATGTCAACCACACCAGTAAAGTAAATATTCTGCAAAAGGCAATGGTGACCACTGTGCACCAAGACAACTGTCTGCGTATTTGCTGGCATCCTGCATGATGTTCCAAGAGTTATTTTCTCTTGAAAGGTGCAAAATAATTTTGTGTCAGTGCTAAAACCTGAGTGCTCAGCTCCACCATCCAATTACATATACCCTCAAAAGCTCCAGCCTCAAAGCATAACCTTGTATGGGGAAGGATGGATTTCGGCACCACACTGAAGCGGCCAACAAATTCGGAATTACGTTTTAACATACACATTCACATCGCCATGGTCAAGTTCTTGAAACCACCACACGACGTACGAATCGTTGTCTAAATGTATCACTCATGAAAGGTAGTTACAATTTTTCTTAGCAGATAGCTCCTCCATGACATTAGTTTCTAACGCATTCCCTCCATTTTCACATATACAGTACTTCAACTTATTCAGACATTTATGCATGACATAATCAGCTGTGTCCTTCGCAGAAAAGATGGACAGCAGTGTTGTACTGGTAGCAATGGATGTCTTTAGTTTCATAAGCCCACTCACTTTCATTCAAAGTAGGAAAAAGGATGACTTAATAACAAAGCTTTGTGGTAATGCTGAAAAATACTGCAATGTAAGCACATGAAACTACAGGTGCAAGGTTTCACTTCATCTCAGTGCTGGCAAAGTAAAGATAATCAGGTAAACCAGTATCTCCTACAAAGCATTACAACTGCAAGGGCATGAAAAAAACACCTCAGGGCAAAGCACTGAAGAAGTTAGTTTCAGAGACCTACAAAAGAACATCAGATCTAACAATGACACTGAGCAACAGGGGAGTCAAGATTAGATCCAGAACTGTATACTGATATCTGAGATTGGTTTTAAAACTTGGGTTATTGAGAAAATGGAAGCTGACACCAATAAAAAATAAGGTTTTGGAATGACTTGCTAGTATAAACAATGAATTAAAGATGACCCTCCAAATCCACATAAATTCCACAGACAACAATATTCACAAAAACGTAAATGTAAGAGGTTCCATTCTAAATAAAGGAAGACCTGAAAGTCCTCCAGGTACACTCAAGTACACTTCTTTACAGGCATACTTCTCTGATGATGCAACACTGCAAATAATTGAACAGCCCTCCATGCCTAAGGCCTAGCCCTGAAAAAACAGTTGAGCGAAAAACTGTCAAATACAATGACAAAATCATATCTGGAGAATGGTCATGGCCCCTTCAAAAGGCACAGCTCCACTACTTGATGTAAAAAAGAACAGTGTACACAAGTTCCGGACAAGTGACTCTTTACAAAATAAAAAAATATGATTTCCACAAGACAATGCATATCTCTTAGTAAGGGCCAAAGGAGGGACAACAAGGTATCAGAACAAGCCCTCAACTATGAATGGTAAAATCAACCAAATGGCAAAAGTAATATGTATAACACATTTAACCTGTATAATTTTTGTAATAAGTCTTACAGCAAAAGAAAGAAAAATTCCTAATTTTAACCCAAAATACATAGCATTCAGTAATCAATCTTCATGTTCTATATCAATTTCCTGCAACTCAAAAACCAGAAAACACCTTTGCAGTTGAACCACAGACACTTACAGGCTCTAAAAATCCACGAAAAACCACCAGCTATGAAAATACAGTACAATTCCAATTGTACTACTACTGATAATTTCAGCACAATATGCATTTCCACACATTTTAGGCTTTTCAGACAATCAAAATCACCACACATTTTAGCCTACCTTCTCAATTGCAGGACAACAGCAGCTCTAAACTCTTTTAAAGCAACCTGAGCCTACAAATTCAGCAAGGCTGCCATCAATGACCCACAGAAATTGACGAACCAGGCGCAATATTTAAAATACTACTGACAGCACAGGCAAGTTCGGGGTTGTGGGAGCAGCAACTATGGATGCATCACCTTGTTCAGTTTTTTTTGTGTTGGGAATGCAAAAAGGTCACTCAGGAAACTGGATAAAGAAGTTTTTGACTTTTCTGTTCTGAAGGACTCATTTCTTTATCATTACAGAATGGGAAGACCATTTTTCCTACACGAGGCGAAAGTGTGTTCTCTACTGTGGAATTTATTGTATCAGCTTCCTTAATTTTTAATTTTCATGGAACTTCAGAGATTCAAGAACAAAATCTTGCAGAGTTGCTACTGATGAACCATTACAGGGCTTTGCGATTGGACCAGTGGACTGTTCATGCTACCATGCATTGTGTTACAAATCGCCAGTGTTGTACAAACTCTTAATGCTGTCATTTAAATGTTAATGATTTTTGCATTCTATAGCTAGGTGCAACTAGCATGGAATTTCAAGTGAAAATCATGCAAGCCCGATGAGGAAAAATTTTCAGCCTCCGTTGGAATAGGTTCGAATTTGTTAAACATGGAGAGCTCTTGAAGCCCTTCAAAACAGAGATGCTGGTTTAAATGCAGGGTCACGTGTATCCACTAAGATACCTAACACTACACATAAAACTCCGTGGCCTTAGTCCGCATGCGAACTATACCGACAGAGCAGCCGCCGCCGGTCGGCGAAGTTAGTACCAACTTTTGCGGATAGAGGGGTGTCACATGGTCCGCGCAACAGGTACCCACAGCCGTTAATCTCTGTTTTCTAGACCTGGAGCCGCTACTTTTTTCATTCAAGTAGCTCCTCAATTTTCCTCACGAGGCTGAGTGGACCCCGTTTCAGACCCACTACTACTCAGAAAATCTGGTAGCGCCGGGAATCG
>Ga0123353_10002796_pt1 | contig 21781 bp, 14 predicted proteins | sample TergutLab28metaG_3_FD_92763 | JGI IMG/M metagenome (GOLD analysis project Ga0123353, IMG submission 92763) | Labiotermes labralis P3 segment gut microbial communities from Petit-Saut dam, French Guiana - Lab288 P3 | ecosystem: Host-associated > Arthropoda: Insects > Digestive system > Gut ... | reverse complement strand
TGTTACCATACTAAAGGAAAATCACTGCTCAATATGGTGTCCGCTTACGATACAGAAATGGGCATCAGTCTCTGTCATAGCCCTGGTGCCAGCCCAATGGGAAAGTCCAGTGTTTTGGAATGAAACACATCGTCTGGCTGTCGTCGATTGAAATGAACCTCGGAAAAACTGCCGACGCAATCATTCTGCGTCGGAGTACCGGCTAAAAATTCAGTCGCTCCACTTCGTTGCGTTCCCGGCTTTCATGATTATTCGCAAAAACAGTATAGAAAATGACAAACGTTTCGCTACAATGATGATCGTTTACTGTGTATTTCTTCCCTAACGAATATGAACAAACCTTCTGCGAGATTTTCCATCGGCGTTGACTACGGCACGAACAGTGTCCGTACCCTTATCGTCGACATCACCGACGGTTCCGAAGTTGCTTCAGCAGTGTATAACTATCCCAGCGGCGATGCTGGCGTGATCATTGATCGGAAAGACCCGTTGCTCGCCCGGCAAAATCCGGCGGATTACATCGAAGGATTCTATCAATCGGTGTCGCAAGCAGTCAAAAAGGCAAAGAAACGCGGCGGGTTCAAAGCGGAACTCGTCGCAGGAATCGGAGTCGATACCACCGGCTCAACACCGATTCCCGTCAATCAAAGCGGCACACCACTGGCTTTCTTGAAGGAATTCAAAAACGTACCGGCAGCGCAGGCGTGGCTCTGGAAAGACCACACAGGATTTGCCGAAGCGGAACGAATCACGGAACTCGCCCAGCAGTCCGATGTCAATTACCTCGACAAATGTGGCGGACGATACAGCAGCGAATGGTACTGGTCGAAAATCCTGCATTGCAAGAAAGAAAATCCGAAGGTTTTCAAAGCGGCGTATGCCTGGGTTGAATGTGCCGATTTCCTACCGGCATTTCTAACGGGAAATACCGACCCGCTGACGCTCAACCGGAACATTTGCGCCGCCGGACATAAGGCAATGTATCACGAACAATGGGGTGGCTTTCCGAGCGAAGAATTTCTCCATGCACTCGATTCTGATCTCGTTCCGTTACGTTCATGTCTCGTCGGCAGTGCAAAAACGGCGGATCAACAAGCGGGAGGACTGACCAAAGCGGTAGCGGTCAAAGTCGGGCTTTTGCCCGGTACGCCGGTAGCGGTCGGAGCGTTCGATGCCCATTTGGGAGCGGTCGGAGCAGGAATCAAACCGGGGACGCTCGTCAAAATCATCGGAACAAGCACCTGCGATATGATGGTGCATCCGCTTGACCAACCGCTCGTGGACATACCAGGAGTGTGCGGTATCGTTCCGGGCAGTATCATACCGGGCATGTACGGTCTCGAAGCGGGACAGTCGGCGGTGGGAGATATTTTTAATTGGTTCGTTAAGCACCTTGCTCCGGCGGAATACACCAAGGGGGATGGACATGCTTGTCTTGAGCGAGCGGCGGCGAAGTTGCAGCCCGGCGAAAGTGGATTGCTCGCTCTCGACTGGCACAACGGCAATCGGACTGTTTTGGTCGATCCGCAGTTGACGGGTCAGATTATCGGCATGACGTTGCACAGTAGCGCACCGGAAGTATATCGTGCGCTCATTGAGGCGACGGCATTTGGCGGTTTGACGATTATCAAGCGGTTCGAAGAATACGGTGTGTCGGTGGACGACGTAATCAACTGCGGCGGCATTGCGGAGAAGAGTCCGCTCACGATGCAGATTTACGCCGATGTCTGTAACAAGCCGATGAAGATCAGCCGCTCGCCGCAGACGTGTGCATTGGGTGCAGCCATTTTCGGAGCGGTGGCAGGCAGGGCGTTCAAGACGGTACAGGCGGCGCAAAAGAAGATGACGGGCACTAAACCGACGATCTACCGACCGAACAAAAAGTCGGCTGCGGTCTATGCGCAACTCTATGTACTCTATCGTGAACTACACGACAGTTTCGGAGTAGCGAACCATCGGCAGTCGCTGTATCATGTGATGAAAGAACTCATCGGTATTCGTGATGCGGTGAGGAAGAGTTGATACTATTTGTACCCCTTGCACCCTTTGCGGTTAAAAATAAACTGATCGCCTTGCATTTGATTGTTCGGGCTCGCACTCTTGGCTTGCATTTTTTTACCCGGCGGCACTTTCGCCGATGACGTTGATTCGTCGTCCGCCCTGATCAAACTGAACTTTGCCGTCCACAAGGGCGAAAAGAGTAAAATCGTTACCGATTCCGACACCACGACCGGGATGGAACTTCGTTCCGACCTGCCGAACAATGATATTTCCTGCCCGAACGACTTCGCCGCCGTACTTTTTGACTCCCCGCCGCTGTCCATTGGAATCCCGACCATTGCGGCTGGAACCTTGACCTTTTTTATGCGCCATTGCTCTCGAACTGCTAGAATTTCCCTAACTCCACTATATTCTATCGCATTTTTCCGTTTGGTCAAGTATGGTTGCATTTTTTTCACGGGGTTCTTTCCTTTTGGAGAAATTTCATGTAGAATGACCAGCACTATGAAATACCTACTCTCTTGTAAGTGTGGACAGTCCCACGAAATCGAGCCGGGACAGGCAGGACAAACGGTCGTGTGCGACTGTGGAGAAAATCTGATCGTTCCTTCCATGCTGCAAGTGAAAGCACTGCCCGTCGCACCGGAAAAACCGACACCGCAACGGCGAAAAAAACGGAACAGCGTCCCCTACCGAGCAGCAATCATAAACCTTATTCTTGGAATTGCGAGTTTGGTTTTGTGCTTCCTTATATGGAAATATATGCTGATCTCGCCATCGGGTGCCTGGTGGTACGTCGTGTTTCGTGGACTCACATGCGCGTTTTTGTGTACCGCCGTTGCCCTGGCGATTCGGGATTGGCTCAAATCTCCTCTTGCCGAAGACACCACAATACGTCGAACGTTTTTCGTACTCGGTGTTTCGCTTCTGTTTCCGGCATTTCCTCTTGCGTCCTATCTGTATCAGTGGCCGCCGCATCCGCTCTGGGTTTCCTTTAAGCAGGTTTATTTTTCTCACGGCTCCATTCAAAGACCGCTGTATCAGGATTCCACTCCGATTCCTCAATCAGAACACAGGATTCTACGCATGTCCAACGAGGCGATAGATTACATGATGCCGATGGACTTGTACTTTTATTTCCAGACGCTCGAAGAACCGACGTTCAGTTACAATTTTCAGGATAATTATGAAGGGATCAAAGACAACTACCGCATTTGGGTTACGGGGACTATCATTGTGTTGCTCCTCGCCTTTTTAAGTATCGTTGCGTCCTTTTTCATGCCGCGCCAGACCGTCGAGATTGCCGGTTGGAGCGGCAGCGAGTGGCGGTAGGGCAAAGTGTATCGGTTCAAGACATGATAGTGGCTTCTTCAAGAGCGAGTCGAATGCGGGAAAAAGGTTCGAGCAGGTCAATCGTCCGCGCCATCTCTTTAATTTGAGCGACCAATTGCTGTTCCTTCGTTTCCGGTACTGCAATCAACCGGTTGCCGACGGCGATTTCCCGCCAGATTCCGGTCTCCAAACCCGGCACATAGGGCATTTTGGACATTTCGGGACCAACCGACCGCGTGTGAAGATGAGCGTTGTCAATGCCGAACGTTCTGAGAGATTCGCTCAATTCTTCGGAAATTTCCCGAACCGGCGGCACGTCTGAAGTCTCCTCATGCTTTGTCAGTCTCTCAAAAACGTAAATAATTGGAGTCGACACCAACGTTTGCACCGGCAGAACGGCGGCGTGATTCGTTAAAACAGACAAGACGGGCAATTTGGAGCGTTGGACGAGCGTTTGGGCAATTTTTTCGCCATAGAGGAACGGTCGCAGAGTATCGCCGTAGAGAATTTGCTGAATTTTGTCGGGGGAAATCGGCATTGTACAATGAAATTCCAGCGGACGACCTGATTTATTCAGGACGAGATATCCGCCGGTCAGACCGCCAGGCACCTGATCGATGACCGTCAAAAAGCCGAGATTGTCCAACATCAGGGGAGATACAGATTTTTTACGCAACCCTTCCCGTTGCCTTTATCGGCAAATTCGCTCCCCAAAATCAACAGTATCTCTGCAAATTCCCGCAACGCATCATAGATTGGCACCCTTACGGATTGACAATCACTCTCAATCCTGTGTGGTCTTCGGCAGTCTTAAACGCAGTAAGAATATCGTCGAGCCTAAATCGGTGCGTCATATACTTTTTGATGTCGATCCTGCCCGACACTATCAAATCGACGGCAAGTTCATGATGATGCGGCATCGAACCATGCGCTCCCGTTACCAGCAGTTCCTTGTAGTGGATCGTATTGGTATCGATTGCAACTCCTTTGTTGTTTCGGGGCAATCCGCCGAAGAAGTTAATCCGTCCGCGATTCACCGCCATTTTGATTGCGTCGGCTTGCGACTCCGGCGATGGATTCGCCGTAAATACAACGTTCGCTCCCAAACCTCGTGTTTCTTCTAACACACGATTTACGGCATCTCCCTCTTTGGCACAAATGTAAACATCGGCAAGATTAAGTTGTTTTGCCGTCTCCAATCGCGGTGCGCTCCGGTTGATAAGAATGACCTTGCCTGCTCCCATAATCTTGGCAACCTCACAAAGCATCAGTCCGATAGGACCTGCTCCCATAAGGACAAAAGTATCGTTCAGTTTGACGGGCGTAAGTTCGAGAGCGTTGAGAACACAAGCGAGCGGTTCGGCTAACGCCGCCTCGTCGAAACTCATCGCATCGGGAATCTTGGTCACGGGTCCGAAATTCACTACCGTACTGTTCAGAGGCAGATATTCGGCATATCCTCCTTGAAACTGGTAGCCCATCGCATAATTGATTTGGCAGTTGTTGCCTATTCCCGCCTTGCAGAAAAAGCATTGTCCGCATGGAACGTCTGCCCCGATAGCGACTCGGTCGCCGACTTTTACTTTGGTGACGTGTTTTCCAACGGCGACGATTTCGCCGCCGATTTCGTGTCCTAAAATCGCTGGCGGAGTCACACGACTGTTGCCCGAATGGTAAATGCGTATGTCGCTTCCGCAAACCGCACAGGCGGCAACCTTGAGCAGCGCACTGTTATCGTCGATTTCAGGAATGGCAACCCCCTGGACAACCATATTGTCGTTACCCAAATAAACTGCCGCTTTCATTGTGGTTTGCATTGTGGTTTGCAAGTCTTTATTTTTCCTTGTTATACTGAAATTTGCCCTGACTTGGTTGTTTTCTGTTGCGAAACTCCTTTGTGTTCCCTTTATGCACTTCGCGTCCTCTGTGGTGAAATCCTTAACCACGACGGACACAAAGAGAACACAAGAAAAACACGACCAGCATCGACTAGCCCTCGTTGTATCATCAACGGAAAGGGAATGCAAAGGGAAAATCGTGCAAGAGCGGATTCTGATTCGCCGCTAACTCTCGTCCACACCGGCAATGTCATCGTCATAGGCTTCGTTGTCGTAGTCCGGGATGGTATCGTTCAGGAACTGCGTGGCGTAATCGTAATCCGCTCCGTCCGGTTGCGCCGGAGCATCCGGTATATCTTCCAATAACGCATACTTCTGCTCCACAACCGGTGCCCGCAACGAATCCAGTGCCGCCGCCGTTTCGTCCTTCAGTTTCCAATCCGCGTTTTGATACGCATTGAATCCCGTCCCCGCCGGAATCAAGTGTCCCAAAATGACGTTCTCCTTCAACCCGATCAGATTATCCGTTCGACTCGCCAGTGCTGCCTCCGTCAACACCTTCGTCGTCTCTTGGAAACTCGCCGCCGATATGAAACTCGAACTCTGTACTGCCGCCTTCGTGATGCCCAAAAGTTGCGTCGAAGCGTGAGCCAACTCCGTCTTTTTACACGTGGCAGGCTTGCCTCCTTCTGCCTCCGCCGCATCGTTGAACTGTTCAAACACCTCCCGACGGACAATCGTGTCAGGCTCCAACTGCGTGTCTCCCGAATCAACGATTTTCACGCACGCCGCAATGTCTTGATTCGCCTTACGGAACTGGAACCGATCCACTTGCACCCCTTCCAGCAATTTCGTATCTCCCGCCGTTTCAATCCGCACCTTGCGGAGCATCTGCGAAATGATGACCTCGATGTGCTTATCGTTGATCTTCACCCGTTGACTCCGATAGACATTCTGCACCTCTCGAACGAGGTACTCTTGCACCTCCTCTTCACCGGAAATACGGAGAATGTCATGCGGCACCAGCGGACCGTCGGTAATCGCATCACCAGACTTCACGAAGTCGCCCGCTTGCACACGTAGATGTTTTCCGTGCGAAATATCATGAACACGTTCGATGCCAGTCTCGTCGTTTTTAACGATAATCGTCCGCTTGCCGTGTCGCTTGGGTCCCAGTTCGACAACACCATCAATTTCCGCAATGACCGCCGGGTCTTTCGGTTTTCGGGCTTCGAAGATTTCCGTCACTCGCGGAAGACCGCCGGTGATGTCTTGCGTCTTGCCGACATCACGCGGCGTTTTCGCAAGCAGTGTGCCGCGCTTGACGTTGGCTCCGTCCTCGACTTCGATGATCGCACGTCCCGGTATGTAGTAAAAGTCAAGAACATCTTTTCCGCCAGGACTCTTAATGTCGATCTGTGGAATACGATCTCCTTTCAAATCCATGACGGTACGAACGTTCTTGCCGGTGTTATAATCTTTTTCGACCCGAACCGTTTCGCCGTCAACAATCTCAACGAAGTGGACGACACCGTCCGCCTTCGCAAGAATCGGAACATTGTGCGGGTCCCACGTACAGATGACATCGCCGACTTTGATTTCCGCTCCATCTTTAACGTGGATTGCTGCTCCGACGGGCACACTGTACCGCTCCCGCTCCCGACCTCGTTGGTCAACGATAGCGACGGCACCATTCCGAGACAGAGAGATATGCTGTTTTGTCTGGTTTGCGATTACTTCGAGTTGTACAAACTTGGCAAAACCGGGATGCTTTGATCGAATATCGGTGTCTTCGACATCACGTGAGTTAACACCACCGATGTGGAACGTCCGCATTGTCAACTGCGTGCCTGGCTCGCCGATACTCTGGGCAGCAACGATTCCAACGGCGAGTCCTTGTTCGACCTTCCGGCTAGTGGACAAGTCCATCCCATAGCATGTCGCGCACACGCCGAGTTCGGCTTCGCATGTCATCGGGCTGCGGATTTGAATCTTTTCCAGACCGAGTTCTTCGATCTTTCGAGCGATTTCTGTGGTGATCAACTCGTTTTCCCGAACAATCACTTCGTCTGTAATCGGGTTGACAATGTTTGTTCTCGAAACGCGTCCCCGAATGGAGTCCGCCAAACTGACTTCGACCTTTTCGCCGCGATAGATAACCCCCTTTGTGATTCCCTGCGTGGTGCCGCAGTCGTCGATTGTTACGACAACATTTTGGGCAACGTCGGCAAGTTTTCGGGTCATATAACCGGAGTCCGCCGTTTTCAATGCGGTGTCTGCCAATCCCTTTCGTGCGCCGTGCGTTGAACTGAAATACTCCAACACGTTCAATCCTTCGCGGAAGTTCGCCTTAATCGGTTCTTCGATAATTTTTCCGCTCGGCTTCGCCATCAATCCTCGCATACCAGCAAGTTGCCGGATTTGTTCCTGACCGCCTCTCGCGCCGGAAATCGCCATCAGGTAAATGGGATTGACGTACCATTGTTCCCAGCCGCGCTCTTTTCGATTGTCCACGGCGAGAGCATCCATCATTTGTTTCGTGATTTCTTCACGGGCATGAGTCCACGTGTCGAGAACCTTGTTGTAACGTTCCACGTCGGCGATAATACCGTCTTCGTAACGTTGCCGAACCTTTTCGACCTCTTTTTCCGAGTCTTCAATGATTTTCAACTTCGTTTTCGGTGTAATGAGGTCGTCCGTCGCAAAGGACAATCCGCTCTTGGTGGCGGACTCGAATCCGAGCCGCATCAATCGGTCGAGAAGGTCAATCGTTCCACGCCGTCCGATGTACTCATGGCAATCACTGATGACTGCTTGTAAGCCCGCCGATTTGAGCGTGTCATTGTAGTACGGCATCCCCTCCGGCAGAATGTCATTGAAAATGATCCGTCCCGGTGTTGTCTGGAAAGTCTTACCGGCACTAACTTTGGGATCGGTTTTCAACCAACGTCCCTTCGGCATGCGCACTTTAATTTTCGCGTGCAAATCGACTTTTTCGTGGGCGTAGGCAAGCAACATTTCTTCACGGCTGGCAAAGATCATGCCTTCCCCTTTTACGCCGGGACGCTCCAACGTGACGTAGTAACACCCCATCACAATATCCTGCGACGGCGAAATAATCGGCGAACCATTGGCAGGGCTGAAAATGTTGTTCGTCGCAAGCATTAAAGTATGCGCCTCGACCTGTGCTTCCAAGGAAAGCGGAAGATGCACTGCCATTTGGTCGCCGTCGAAGTCCGCATTGAAGCCCCGGCAAACGAGCGGATGTAACTTGATGGCGTTCCCTTCTACCAATGTCGGTTCAAAGGCTTGAATACCCATCCGGTGAAGAGTCGGCGCACGATTCAAAAGCACCGGATGATTCTGAATGACTTCTTCCAAAATATCCCAAACTTCCTCGTCTTTGCGTTCGAGCATCTTCTTCGCACTCTTGATCGTGTCGGCATGCTGCAACTCTTTCAAGCGGCGAATGATGAACGGCTGAAAAAGTTCTAAAGCAATTTTTTTCGGCAATCCGCATTGGTGCAGCCGAAGATGCGGACCGACCACGATCACGCTTCGGGCAGAGTAATCGACACGTTTGCCGAGCAGGTTTTCACGGAATCGTCCCTGTTTTCCCTTGATCATATCAGTAATCGACTTCAGCGGTCGGTTGCTCGATCCCAGCACGGGACGCTTACACCTGTTGTTGTCGAACAGTGCGTCCACCGATTGTTGGAGCATCCGTTTTTCATTGCGGATAATCACTTCTGGGGCGTTGAGATCGACCAGTTTCTTGAGCCGCGAGTTCCGATTGATGATCCGCCGGTACAGGTCATTCAAATCGCTGGTCGCGAATGTACCCGATTCCAACAGAACGAGAGGGCGCAAGTCTGGCGGAATGACCGGTATCACGTCCAAAACCATCCACTCTGGCTTGTTGTCGCTGTCCCGAAGGGACTCGACGAGCCGCAAGCGGTTGATGATGTCCTTTTTACGTTGCTTCGATTTTGTTTCCGTCAATTCCTTTCGAAGGTCTTCGGAAAGTTGAACGAGGTCGATATTTTGGAGCAACTTTCGGATGGCTTCCGCTCCCATGTCGGCGTGAAATTTACCCGATGTGTCTTCTTCGCGGCATTTCCTGTATTCTTCTTCGTTTAGGAGTTCACCGACTTTTGTTTTCGTATCGCCGGGATTAACCACCGCGTAATCCTGAAAATAGATCACTTTTTCCAGACTGCTCGCTTTCATGGCAAGGAGCGTTGCCAATCGGCTTGAGGCGGCTTTGAAAAACCAGATATGCACGACGGGGGCGGCGAGGTCGATGTGTCCCATGCGTTTCCGTCGGACTCGGCTGTGCGTAATTTTCACGCCGCATCGGTCACAGGTCATGCCTTTGTACTTCATTCCCCGATACTTTCCGCAGGCGCACTCCCAGTCTTTTTCGGGACCGAAAATCTTTTCGCAGAAGAGTCCGTCTTTTTCGGGTCGATAGGTTCGATAGTTGATAGTTTCCGGCTTTCGGACTTCGCCGTAAGACCAGCCGCGAATGTCGCTGGGTTTACCTAGGCTGATTTTGACGGCAGAGTAATCATTGATACGGTCGTAAGTAAATTCGTTGCTCACAGAATAACCCTATATTTGCTATGAAGATTGCTAGTGATCTTTGCGGACAAAGCGCACTCCGAAACAGACGCAACGTCCCCCTCCCGCTCGGAAGAACAAAAAGGTTGCGTCCCCACCACGCAACGTATTCTAACGCAAATCGGGAAAAAAACAAGTAGGGGGTGTTGCAATCGGCACAAAAGTTGCTAGGTGCATAAAAGTCCAGTGCGTCCATGTAGTTGGCATTGGCGCACACCGCCGCCCGGCGGTCGGCGACTCCCTTCGACTTTACTTTCCTCGTGCTACAAGAAAAGACTGTTGACAAACGATTCCGGGGGAGGTACAATAGTGGCACAATTGAGTTGTTTACGTTGACCTCAAACTGAAGGAGAAAAAGAAGATGACTACTCGTCGAAACAAAATGTTAAACTGGGGGGGGGGGTATTTAGGCAAATCCGCCTTTACCCTCGTCGAACTCCTCGTCGTCATTGCGATTATCGGAATGTTAATCGCTTTGCTTCTGCCTGCCGTTCAGGCAGCCCGCGAAGCCGCAAGGCGTATGCAATGCACCAACAACCTCAAACAATGGGGGCTTACGCTCCACACCTTTCACGATGCCCACAACCGCTTTCCCAACAACGGTTGGGATAGAACGTGGTGCGAGGCATACAGCCGTCCCGGATTAGGGGGAGCGGTTGAAGGTGCTGAGATCTACAGTTGGCGGACTCTGCTTCTCCCCTTCATGGAACAAAACGCCATGTACGACGAACTCCACGCAGGATTGGCGTGGGCAGCATCTCTGCCGTCTTACCCAACTCCGACCAACGCTGCCGATCTCGGTACACTCGCCGCTGGAGTCGCCCTGCCTTGGAGATGGAACTATGATACGGCTACGTTGAATGTTCACGGTAAAACGGCGCATCCCGGCGGCGAATTCTTTCCAGCACTCGGTTGCCCTTCGGACAGGAACGCCAGAAGATCGGAGGGTACCATCAGTCCCAGCAATTATGCAGGGTGTCAAGGCGACTCGAACTCAGGAGGGTTCGGTTATCGGGAATATGGTGCGGGGCTTCCTGCACGCGGAATCATCCGACCCTATAGGAGCACGGAAGATGGAGATAATGGTCGTCTGTTTACTCGTGCTGGTGCCTATGGTGAAGTGTCTCTTTCAACAGTTACAGACGGGACTAGCAACACGATGATTTTTTCGGAAGTGGTTGTGGGACTTGCCGTCGGTCCCGGAGAAGAGGGCGAACGCGACATCAGACGCGGGTTGGCAATGGGAGTTTCACCAAACCTTGGAGGGCATGGTCTTGCTGAAGGTTTGCCTTCCAATTGTGCCGCAGTACGTGCACCGGGCAATGAAATCCGGGGCAATGTCTCGCCTCAGGCAAAAGCGGGGCGATGGATGGATGCCAGAGCCTTCTACGGAATCTATAAGGCGGCATTGCCGCCGAATAGCCCGGCATGTATCGATTCGAATGTACCCGCGAGAGAAGTGAATGAATGGGAACTACCACTTCCACCAAACAGTTTTTCAGGTAACGATCCACTTGCGGCTGCCAATTTGATTTCGGCGAGTAGTTACCACACTGGCGGAGTCAATGTGTGTATGATAGACGGTGCCGTAAGGTTCGTTTCCGATTCGGTTGATGCGGGCGATCCCACCATGAAATTGGGCTGGGCACTCACTGGCGGTACTACTGGTGTACTGGGTTCTGACCTTTCGGGATACTGTGCGAACTGGGGACTCGTCCTCACTAACCCCGGAAATGTGGGCGGACATTGGTGGATGGGACCCTCCACATATGGCGTTTGGGGAGCGATAGCCACGCCGTGCCACGGCGAATCGAAGTCGTTGTGAAAAGAGGAGTCAGGAGTGAGAATCTCCGTTCTCCTTACTCCTTATTTTTCACAAAACGGCAAAAAAGGAAGAAAATTCCTTGATATTCCCTCTCTGCCATGTTACAATAGGGGCGCACTCGATCACCTCAAACTAAAGGAGAAAAAGAATGATGACTACTCGTCGAAACAAAATGTTAAACTGGGGGAGGGATTTAGGCAAATCCGCCTTTACCCTCGTCGAACTCCTCGTTGTTATTGCGATTATCGGAATGTTAATCGCCCTTCTGTTGCCTGCCGTTCAGGCAGCCCGCGAAGCCGCAAGGCGAATGCAATGCACCAACCACCTCAAACAGTGGGGAATTTCTCTCCACACATTCCACGATGCCCACGACCGCCTTCCCCAAAATTGCACAGATAGGTTATGGTGGGAATACAAATACGCCGGTACGAGATTGCCGTTTCATGCCGCCGTATATTACAGTTGGCGCTCTTGCCTCCTTCCCTATATGGAACAAACCGCTATGTACGACGAACTCCACGCAGGATGTGCGTGGGCTGCGGCGGAACTGACTTATCTGGCAGCAGACGACGATGCCGCCGTCGGGCTGGCACTTCCATGGCGATGGAACTATAATACTACTACGGTGAATGTTCACGGTAAAACAACCCATCCCGGCGGTGAATTCTTCTCCATACTGGGTTGTCCCTCAGACGGTAACGCCAGAAGATCGGAAGGGTCCACAAGTCCGAGCAATTACGTAGGTTGCAACGGCGACAATCTGATTTCGCTCTGGGAATCAGAAAACTCGTTAACCCGTGGAGTTTTCAGACCTGGGATACGATACGACCCCGGTCAAAACCCTGCCACAAACCTCTCAAACGGTAATTGGGGTGAAGTGTCTCTCGCCACCATTACGGATGGCACCAGCAATACGATGGTTGTTTCGGAAACTGCGGTGGGAACAGAAGGCGGTGACCGCGATGTCAAACGTGGGGTGGCAGCAGCGCCAAATGCTCAATTCGACTTTCAGTATGGGTCGTCTCTCAGTGGGCAACCTGCTCATTGTGATCTGGTTCGTGGATCGGGCGGAACAATCAGAGACGACTATGCCGTTTTGCCTGTCCCGAAAGGAGGCCGATGGTTGGATGCTCGAAATATCTTTTCCTTCTACAAGGCGACACTGCGTCCTAACGCACCGTCCTGTGTACGAGTCTGGGACGCGCCTTTCCCTGCAGACCCGAGTACTGTACTTGACGCAGGCATGGTGGAAGATGCGCTTACTAATTACAATCAGATTTCTGCGAGTAGTTACCATACAGGCGGGGTCAATGTGTGTATGGCAGACGGTGCCGTCAGATTCGTGTCCGACTCGATTGACGCAGGCGATCCCACCCTGATGAATGGCGGGGCTGTTTGGTCGCCGGCACCCGTGACCCCACCCGTACCGGGATACATTGATCCACAAAAAACTGAAGGGCATCACTGGACGGGACCCTCCTCGTATGGCATTTGGGGAGCGTTAGCGACTCCCGCCGGCGGCGAGTCGAAGTCGCTGTAGAGTTTTGCAAGCCGGGAGCGCAACGAAGTGGAACGACCAGATCGATTCGAAAATAATCTGGTCGCTCCGGCTTCGGCAACGGACTCGGTGGCACTTTTGTTTTGATCATGGATTCTACCATTCTTGCCGATTACACCACGTGCAATTTCACTATTTTGCTCAAATTAACCAATTTCCAGCGATTAACCGCTATTCTTCCCCCATAATACCCATACTGCCGAATTTCCGTCAACCCCGTTTTTCGGAATAAATGGAACTACGACACTCAAAGTGCCGATAACAGCGACGGTGCTTTGTTAGAATTTCCCCCGTGTATTACGTTACGCCGCCATGTCAGGATTATCACTAAACGTCGGACTGTTTTCCGGTATTGACTACGTGAGCCTTGTCGATCAGTTGATCAAACTCGATGGTATCTCCAAAGATAACCTCGCTGTAAAGAATCAACGGCTGGAAATGGAATACGATTCCCTCACCGCCTTGATGGGGCGATTCTTTACCGCATCCTACATGATTAGGAACCTGAATCGGTTGCAGCCCTATCTACGGACAGACGTGACCAGCAGTAATCCCTCTCTCATTTCCGTCGTCCGAACAGGTTCGCCTATTGTGGGCAGTTACACATTCACTCCACTGCAAATGGCATCGTCGCAACAGACCGTCGCCAGAGGGGTCGCCAGCGATAAGGATGCGCTCGGAAAAACCGGCACCATCACCATCGGAAAAGGCTGGTCAGTCGAAAATCAAAACAGTATCGACCTCAACGACCTCAACGGCGGACTCGGAATCTCCAAAGGATTGATCCGAATCACCGACGGAAATGGAGGAAGAGCCACCATCGACCTTCGGAAAGCCACCAGCATCAGAGACGTTGTCCATACCATCAACGAAAATTACGATGTCGATGTCATTGCCGAACTCGACGGCGACCGGCTTGTCCTGCGGGATGTGAGCGGAGGCGATCCGAGCAAAATGAGCGTCAACGAAGTATCGGGAGGACGCACGGCGGCTTCGCTCGGATTGATCGGAACAGGAGTGGCGGTCGATAGCGAAGGAGTCTTACGCGGTAATTCGATATGGTATCTCGGCGAAAATACGAGTTTGAGTCTCCTGAATGACGGCAACGGCTTGGTGTTCGACAGTATTTGGGAAGACCTCTCCATTCGCTGCAAGGACGGTTCATCGGTCAGGATTGACTTTAATAAACTTTCCACTTCGGCAGAAATCGAAGCCGGTGCCCCGCAAAATCGCAAAGAATTGACCGTCGGCGATCTCCTCAACACCATCAACAGAGACGGAAATGGAAAAATCACTGCCAGAATCAGTGATGATGGAAAGGGAATTACCCTTGAGGACACTACTTCGGGAAATAGTCTGACCACGATTTCGCATTTTTCGACCAATCCGGCAATTATGCGGCTTCTCGGTTTGAGCGACCGTGATCACAGCCCTAGCGAGTCAATCGATATGTTCTCCGATTACCGAAACGGAGCACCGGCGAAGATGACCGTTACGGACGCAAATGGACTGACTGCTGACATTGCACTGACCGGCATCGATTTTAGTCTCATCCAGGCAGTAGGCAACACGATGACGGCGACGGCGGATCGAATCAATACGCGTCTCACCGAAGCAGGACTTGCCCTTCAAGTCCAGGTAAACAATAGTTATAACGGGTTCACCATCGTGGATACATCGGGCGGCGGAGGCGGCACGATCAGTTTCAGTAATTACAATGACCCGTTAAATGGAGCGGCAGACAGCGATCTTGCTACACGATTGGGATTGACCAGCATGGAAGGCACTGATTTGCTTTCCTCGCTTCAAGGCGTAATTGTACCGGAAACAATTCGATTTACGGATAAAGACGGAAATTGGGTGGATATTATTGTTACACAGGCGGACTTGGATACCGTCAAGGCTTCGGGGGACAACAGCATTGCCCTCGATGAACTCATTGACATGTTCAATGACAAACTGACCGATGCTTCCGCACTCGTTGCCGGTTCAATTTTCGCAGTAGGAACGGGAGACATCACCTTTACCGATTCGGACGGCGACTCGGTCGTAATTAACATTACCCAAACGGAATTGGATGCGCTCACATCGCCGGACGACATTGCGAACCTGCTGAACAGTAAAATTGGGACTTCGGTCGGAATCGTCTTTGCGGTCAACAGCAATGGAAGTCTGGTCTTGAATGATACGGCAGGCGGAACAGAGAACGTTAAAGTTGAATCCGATTCGGCGACGGTTCCCTATAGTCTCGCAGTTTTCTTGGGAATCGAGGGAACATTCGAGACCAATCAAATAATTGGTCGGGCACTCCGACCGATAGAATTCGATTCTGCGGCGGAAGTCGGTATTCATGTGCAACTCAACGCTGCCGGAGACGGCTTACGTATCGTCGATACCACTGGCGGATCGGCGGCGTATTTTAGCGTCAATCGACAGGGAGTGGCTCCCGGAAATGTCATCAACAGTCTCACGTACCGCTTGGGCATCAATCAGAATTCCGATTCGGATGAGATTCAAGGTCGTTCCTTCGGTTCGCTCTACAATGCCGGTACGGTGCAGAATGGTTCATTTACCACACGGAATCTCATCGGCGGATTGGATACTGTACTGGTTTCAACACTCAACGGCGGTTTTGGACTGCACAATGCCAAGCCCGGCGCAATTGAGGTACAGGATAGAGCCGGAAACAGTGCCACGCTCACCTTTTCGGCAGAAGAATTGAAGTCGATGCAAACGCTCTCTGATTCGGTCAAACTTTTCAATGCCAAGTTGGAAGCGGCGGGAGTCGGAATCACGGTCAGAATCAATGAGCAAAAAACCGGCTTGGAAGTGGTGGACACCACCGGCAAGAACACGCACAATCTTATTTTCAGAGACCCCACTACCGTAGCAGTGCCAGCAGTGCCGGGCGTGAATGCGGTTTCGGGGGACAATGGCACAGGCGGAACAGCCGCGCTGACGTTTGCCAATACGCACTGGATGAACGGTTTTACATTCGGATTCACGACCAATCTCACTGATGCCGGTTACGATTCGCCCGACCAAAAGTTTACGTTCTATCTCGATGAGACGGCACTCCTCGCAGAAACTAACCTTGCCGCTCGGGATGCAATGGTGCGGGCGGCAATCAATGCGCAGATTGCGTCGGTTTGGAACAATGGTGTTTTTCCATCGTCTATCAATCCGGGAGAACCTCCCCAAGTCCAATTCACGTCCGCTTTTACGGCGACTCCCGGCTCCTTTACTGATGCTGCTCTCGCCGATGCAGTCAGCGGCGGCGAGACGGCAATCAAAACAACGGCTACCGGTGCAGTAATGGGCGTGACTCCCCAACCAGCCGTGTATAACGATTCAAAGATCGCCTCATCGTTTGGGCTCAATGTCAACTCGACCAGTGCGAGCGTCAACGGCACCAGTTTGAACCGGCAAATCATTTCCCACAATACTTTGCTTTCCGAATTGAACGGCGGAGCCGGTGTGAACATGGTCGGTGCGCGAATTGTCATTCGCGACAGTATGGGAGTCACGGCGACGCTCAGTATCCCAGACATGTGCAAGACGGTTGGCGATTTCATGGAACTGTTCAACCGGCAAAACCCTAATGTCATCGCCAAGATTAGCGAGTCCGGCGATGGGATCACTTTTGAAGACTTTGCCAGCGGCACTGGAACGTTGTCTATTTCGGATGCGGACAGTACCTCCAAGTTTGCCGAGAGCATGGGCATTACCGTTTCGAAGTCCGAAAAGGATGCCGACGGTCGAATAAGGTTTACGAAATCGGAAACCCATCGGATCGAAGTGGAGGCAACGGACAGTCTCGACGACATTCGGAAAAAAATCAATGATCTGAACGCAGGTTACTCGGCGACCATTCTCGTCGATGGTTCCAATACGCCGTATCGTCTTTCCCTTTCCAGCAAACAGACGGGAGCCGCCGGAGCGTTTAATGTCGATTTGTCCGCTCTTGGTCTTACTACAGAAACGATGAGTGAGGCAAAAGATGCCAAAATTGTGTACGGCGATGCGAGCGTGTCGAGCGGCTTGGTTTTGAGTTCCAGTACGAATACGTTCAAGGGAGTCATTAACGGTGCCGACTTGACGATTACCGGCGTTTCGGATACGCCCGTGACGATTACCTCTGCGAGTTCCGCCATGGACGTGTTAGTTTCGCTGCGCTCCTTTGTAGAAAACTACAATACCTTCCGGGAGCAACTGAACGTCGATATGTATTACGAAGCCAGTACAACGGCGGGCATTCAGGCGAACTCGATTTTGTGGAACAGTCCGATAGCGAAAGCGTTTGACCGTGATGTTACCAATATGCTGCAAAAGACGGTCACGGGCATACCGGGCATTCATTCGCTGGCGGCTTTGGGGATCACCATGAGCAGTAATGCATACGATGCGACCACCGGCACATACGATCCGACCGTGACAAAGGTTACAGGCAAGTTGTACTTTGACGAAGACAAATTTATGGAGGTCTGGGAACGCGACCCGGAGGGAGTGCAAAAGTTCTTCTTCGATCAAAGGGAGACGACCGACGCGTCAGGGAAAAAGGTAACGGTCAACACCGGCTGGGCGCAACAGTTTTCCGACATGGCGGACAGATTGATCGGCTCGAACGACGGTGCCGTGACCGGAAAAGTGCAGGCTCGTTTGGACGTTTTGGATCAATCGATCTTCCGCAATGAACAACGAATCGAATTCATGGAAGAACGCTTGGAATTTAAGCGTCAGATGTATCTGAAGCAGTTTTATGCGATGGAGCAGGCATTGGCACGAATGACAACGGACATGTCCGCCGTCTCGAATATCGCCAGTGCGTGGTCATCGAATTATAGTGCCGGAGGGGGAACGTATTAGTGTGTTAAAATAATGCAAAATTTAGCAGCCCGTCAAAATTATTTACAAGCGGAAGTCCAAACGGCAACTCCGCAGAAGTTGCAACTGATGCTGATCGAAGCAGCCATCAAGAACGTTCATCGTGCCAAAAAGGCTTGGGAGGCGGAACGTTTTGAAGTCGGTTTCGACTCTCTGTCGCTTGCTCAAGACATCGTTGCGGAAATACTATCGTCCGTGGACAAGGAGGGCAATCCCGACCTGGCGGGTAAAATTGCGTCGATCTATGTGTTCATTTTCCGTTGTCTTGCGGAAGGGGGCATGACGCATGATCCGCAAAAGTTAGACGATGCTCTTCGTATTTTGCATTCGGAGCGTGAAACGTGGCGATTGGTGTGCGAAAAGTTCGGAATCTCGACCGATTCAGCGGTGAAATCGGGAGTGATTCCGAAGCCGTCGGGCATCTCGACAGCAACATTTGGCAAGCCTTCGGGATTCGGTTCTGGTGTGAAGCCGATTGGCGTATCCGACTCGTCGAAAGATACCGCTACGAGCAGCGGCGTAAGTTGGGACGTGTAATTTTGAAAAGCACAAGAGCACTGTTTAGCCGCTCCGCCCTGCGGAGCGTGTTATCTCCACTCTTTCGCTTCAATGAGTCTCTGCACATACTTTGCCAAAATGTCCGTTTCGATATTGACCTTGTCGCCGATCTTGCATTGTCCGAGCGTTGTTACCTTTAACGTGTAAGGAATCAACGCGACACTAAACATATTTTTATCACAGCGGACAAGTGTCAGCGAAACGCCGTCCACCGCGACCGACCCTTTGGAAGCCATCTGTGCCGCCAGTTCCGGCGTTATGGAAAAATAGTAGTCTTGCCAATCGCCGTGATTGTCGATTCGAGACAGTTCCGCTTGCCCGTCAATGTGTCCCGATACGAAATGTCCGCCGAGCCGATCTCCTAGTGCCAATGCCCGCTCCAAATTGACCGGACTGCCCGATACCAGTTTCCCCAAATTAGTACGCGCCAGCGTTTCCGGTCCCGCTTGAAAGGCAAAGGTTTTATCGTTTTTTTCGATCACCGTGAGACAACACCCATTGACGGAAACGCTGTCCGCCACTTTGAGCGTGTCGGCGATGGTGGATTCTTCAATGACCAATCGGCACCCCGGCGGCTCCGAAATGACCGCCGCCACCCGACCGAGAGATTCGACAATTCCTGAAAACATAATACTCCTTTCTCTTTGTAACGTTAGCCAGTCTATTCTGTTTTTCGCTCTTTTTCCAGTAGGGGCAATGTAAAAAAAACCTGTCGTTCACCGAGGCATTACTCCCCAAAAAATATCTTATGTTTCATCATTCGTTCACGCGTTTCGATTTTCATTCGTAGGTATTCCATTGGTCGATTGCCTTTGATCCGATTACATGAGCCACAGAGCAGTTGGTAGTTTTCATAGTAATCGCCACCGCCCTTGGATTTTGGAAAAATGTGGTCGATCTCAAGATGGTGAATGTCAAATTTTGTACCGCAAGCGTTGCATTTACCGTTTTGTTCTTTATATAATTGTTGTTTAACAGATTGCGATGGTTGCACCTCACGTACGTCGCTGCGCTTTGGTATTTGATCTGTCGCAACGAAATCCCTGAAAAGTTCGGCACCTTCGCTTAATCGTTCAATCAAAATGTTGGCAGATTGTTTTTCAATATCAATGCCGATCCATTTTCGACCCAGATGTTGGGCGGCAACACAGGTCGTTGCACAGCCGCAAAACGGATCCATGACGATGTCATCTTCTTTTGACGAAGCGGTAACAATTCTTTTAAGTAAATCGAGTGGTTTCTGTGTGGGATAGCCCGTGTATTCCTCGGAGATGGGCGAAGTGGCTTTCTGGCTATCTATGTCGGTCCAAACGTCCGTAATCACTTTTCCTTCATCCAGATACGCAATTTTACCGCTATCATATTTTCTATATTTTCGACCGTCGGCATCGACATTCGTAAAGTGCATTTTTGTTGCCGTTTCCTTAAATGGAGTCCGCATGATTTTATCATCCGAATAGAAAACGTACTTGTTGGACTTGCTGTACCTTAACAACACATCGTGCTTTCTGGCAAAGTCCTTTTTTGGCGGGTGTCCAGCACCGTAATGCCAAATAATTTCATTTCTAAAATTATTTTTGCCGAAAATGCCATCTAGCAAACTTTTCAAGTAATGACTCGCCGTAGGATCGCAGTGTAAATACAACGAACCGGTCTCTTTCAGGATTCGGTGCATTTCGACGATCCGCTGCGCCATATAAGTTAGATACGCCATCATCGGTTTGCTGTGAATCGCACCGACGCTGGAGATATACTTTGCCAATGCAGGAAATTGATCTGCAAGGGTATCGAGATAGTATTCATCGACATCTTTCCACATCCACATGTCCTTAAAACTTGCCCCGGCGGCTTTACTGCCGACAGGAGCGGAATACATCCGCTTCGAATTAAACGGCGGATCAAGGTAAATCAGATCCACTGACTCGCTGTTCAAGCCCGATAGAACGTACAGATTGTCGTTTGTATAAAGTGTGTTAGACGGGGAACGTTTTGACATATTTTTGTTTCAAGCGCCGGTCGAATGGGGTACATTCTACAGCAATTTGTCCGAAATAACATCGGATAATCCAGTGCGGCATGAAAACTTCAGGTCTGGCGCACCGAAATGACAGTATATTTTCCGGCGATAGTATTATCCTCTCGGCGAGTCTGACTCTTTCACAAAGAACCTGTTCAAATTAACACCGCCGCGTAGTTCTTCTTCGATCATTTGCAATCGGTTTTCTAAATGGTCGATACGCCGTTGCAGGACCGGAATAAGATTTTCCTCTTCTGTTGCCCGATGCTGACGCGGAACACTCGGATATCCCAAGTGTCGAGAAAGTGCCGAAAAGAAAAAAACCGGATCACGATGTCGGGACGCAAAAGCAATGCGCCCTTCCCGTTCGCCGAATAGCGGGACAACCGGTGCGTCCGTATCCTTCTTCGGATAGAATTCACTCCGGTAAAAAATCATTTCGGAAAAATCGACGAGTCCGATCTGTTTGCGTAAAATGGTCAACCATTCTTTCCAGTCGTCGGTGTAAATGTCGTCTTGCATGAGCATTTCCAAGCCTCGGTCATATCCGAGTCGATTCCGGCAGATCGTTTCAAATTGGTAAAAGAAGAGTCCTTGAATCGGCGGCGATTCGCTTCGGTATTTTGCCTCTCGTGCGAGGATTTCTAAGGCGATTCGAAAGTCGAATCGGCTTGATTCCCGCTCGCTTTCGGCAATGACAAATGTTTGAAACGGCGTGAAATAATGGTTGATGTGCCGCATTGCCGACGAAATCAGACCGGTATGTTTGAGGTCGGTCAACAGAAAACCGATTGCCATCGGCAGTTGAACAGTCGTGAGCAATTCGCTTCGGATTGCAGTCAGGAATTCTTGCGTGGAGAATCCCTCTTCGATTCGAGAACGAAAGGTCTCGAAGAAGAACGCTTGTTCGATATACTCTTCCAACGGCAACGGCATGGAGAGTCATTATACACACTGGCAGTTCTTTGGGGCATAGAGTATGCATGAGGAGCCGCGCCCTCCGCTCTCGCCCACGCAACCTGCAAGTTTTTCGTTTTTGTTTTTTCTTTTTCGTTACTTCCCGACTTTAGTTCCGTCCGAGTAGGACGATGGCGATCATTCCGTGATAGGAGTGGGAAACGCCTTGTTTTGAGCGTGGATCGGGC
>Ga0123353_10002795_pt1 | contig 21782 bp, 18 predicted proteins | sample TergutLab28metaG_3_FD_92763 | JGI IMG/M metagenome (GOLD analysis project Ga0123353, IMG submission 92763) | Labiotermes labralis P3 segment gut microbial communities from Petit-Saut dam, French Guiana - Lab288 P3 | ecosystem: Host-associated > Arthropoda: Insects > Digestive system > Gut ... | reverse complement strand
CTCTTCACGCGATTGTGGTGAGGTTGGCTCAACATAAATTCCTGCTTCTATAGCAGAAACAGTTTGGTCATAAATTCCAAGATAGGAAACATCATCTTGTGAATACAAAAAGAAACAGGATAAAAATAATCCTAAAAAAAGTAAAGTTTTTTTCATAAATTTTTTTTTTTGGTTAATAAATAATTGATTTTTCTTTGTTATTTCAGGTTGCAAAAATATATTTTTTATTATATAATTATAATGAAATATTTTTTCTATAAGATTTTTCTGTTTTTTTGCACGTTCATACTAAATATTGTTGCTTATGCCCTCTCAAAATGAAAAAGAAAGTCCTTTTGCCAAGTATAAATTGCTTGATAAATACTTGAAATTAATTGAATTAGAAAACAACAAGCGTGAGCCGGTAGAGATGCAGGGAGAAACGCTTAAAACACAGTATGCTATATCTCTACCGTTTGCTTCTGCGCTGTTTACGGAATATATTGACTTCAATCTTGCATATTTTCCGTTAAAACATCTCGGATACAAAATAATTGTGGCAACAATGAGCGATATTTTTGCCATGAATGGTACGCCAACACACGCAAAAATAAATATAGCACTCTCTAATCGCTTTGAAGAAAAAACCATAGATGAACTGATGAGCGGAGTTATTCTTTGTTGCTCTAAATTTAACATTGCGATTGCAGGATTAGATTTTAAACCGAGTGCCACCGGACTTTATATTTCAGTAAGTATGGTAGGAGAAGTGAAAGAAGGAGAAGAGGTTTGCAGGAGCGGTGCCAAAGAAAACGAACTGATATGCGTAACAGGTGATTTGGGCAGTGCCTATACCGGACTTATTCTTTTGGAAAGAGAAAACAAGGTTTTTCAAGCCGACCCCTCCCAACAACCCGATTTTATTGGGGTAGATTATTTGCTGGAGCGTTATTTGAAACCAGAACCTCCTGATATTGGCGCGCTGCATGCAACTTCTGTAATACCCACCTCCATGATCAATTTAAAAGAGGGTTTAGCAACCGGTTTAATACACCTTTGCAACGCCTCGAAATTGGGATGCACTATCTTTGAAGAAAAACTTCCCATTGACATCTTAACTTTCAATACACTTAAAGAACTGGGAATTGTTGCCACCACCATCGCTTTAAACGGAGGAGAAGATTACGAACTGCTGTTTACTATTAGGCAGGATGATTATGAAAAAATAAAAGAGTGTAAAGAAATAAGCGTTATTGGGTACATGACTGCAGAATCTTCAGGAAGACATATTATTACTAATGATAACAAACAGTTTGAACTAAAAGCACAAGGGTTTTGATTAGTGATTAGTGATTAGTGATTAGTGATTAGTGATTAGTGATTAGTGATAAGTGATTAGTGATTAGTGATTAGTGATTAGTGATTAGTGATTAGTGATTAGTGATTAGTGATTAGTGATTAGTGATTAGTGATTAATGGTTAGTGGTTAATGGTTAATGGTTAATGGTTAATACTTTAAATCTAAAATCGTAAATTCTTAAATCTCTTTTCGGAGGCGTGCGACCGGGATGTTGAGTTGTTCACGGTATTTGGCTATGGTACGGCGGGCTATTTCGTACCCTTTTTCTTTCAACAAACTACACAAAAAATCGTCAGTTATAGGTTTTCTTTTATTTTCATTATCAATAAGTTCAGCAATAATAGACTTTACTTCTTTAGAAGAAACATCTTCATTGCCTATAGATTCTGAGAAAAGATGTTTTAAAGGAATTGTTCCGAAGGGGGTTTGTACGTATTTACTGTTTGATACTCTTGAAACGGTAGAAACATCAAGTTTTACTCTACTTGCAATATCTTTCAATATCATGGGTTTCAAATCTTTGTCATCTCCTGATAGAAAGTATGCGCGCTGTTTATCCATAATAGCATACATCGTATCGAAAAGCACTAACTCGCGCAAACTTAGTGTACCTATAAAACTTTTTGCCTGTGCCACATTATCTCTGATAAACTGTTCTGCTTCCCATTTTTTTTCTTTGCTTAAATGGGGATTATGTAATTCAAATTGGTTTTTAAACTCCTGATTAACTTTTAATTTTGGCAAATAATGGTTGTTTAGGTTCAAAACAAGTTTGCCTTCTTCAACTGTAATAATAAAATCTGGAGTAACTTGAGAAGCTCTATTCTCGATACCTCCCGACGAAAAAACAGGATAAGGCTGTAATCTCAAGATTTCATTAATTGCACTTTTTAATGTTTCGCTATTAATATGCAGTGCAAACTGCAATTTATCGTATTGTTTTTTGGTAAAAATATCAAAATGTTCAGTCAGAATTTTTTTGGCTAACTCAACCGTTTGTGTATTTTTTTTAAGATTCAGTTGCAAGGTTAAACATTCTTGAATATTTCTCGCCCCCACTCCTGCCGGTTCAAATTGTTGGATTATGTTTTTCAGAATATTTTCCACTTCGTTATCCTCTATATGCATATTGTATATAAGAAGAAAGTCCATTACAATATTTTGAATATCTACCAGAAAATATCCATTCTCGTCTAAACAACCAATAATATACTCAGCAATTAAAGTATCTTTTTCAGAAAGTTCATACTCATGAAGTTGCTGTAATAGGTTTTCCTGAAAAGAATTATTGTAAGAAGCAGCAGGAGAAAAATAGAGATCATCTTTAGAGCGATTATTGTCTGAAATACGATAATCATCATACTCGTCGTATTCATCTACATCGTAATAATCTTCCCTATCATCTGTGGTATTATGCTCCTGTTCAAATGTTTCTTCTTCCTGTATATCAACCTCTCTGTCTATTTCCAGTGCAGGATTTTCCTCCACTTCTTTGAGAATCTCCTGCTCTAAATTGGTGGTAGAAAGTTCTACCAAACGCATAAGTTGCACCATTTGCGCAACGGTTTGTTTAAGTTGCTGTTGTTGTGTAAGGGTGTGTTTTTGCATATACCATTTAGTAGAGTGCAAAAGTATAAAAAAAACTTCAATTGAAAAAACTTTATTTTTGCGCCTTGAATAATCTAAAATGAAAAACCGTATTTTAATCATCTTTCTGCTCATTTTCAATTTTCAATTTTCAATTTTCCATTCCATCGCCCAACAACTTACCGGTCGTGTTATTGAAATATCTGACAATGAAGTAGAGACACCTATACCAGGAGCAATCTTGCAGTGGCTTAACTCACCGGTAGGCACTGTTTCTGATGCAAATGGATACTTTACACTTGAAAAAGTGAAGAGTACTAATGTTTTAATTGTGAAATATGCCTCTTATGATAACGACACTATTACGGTGAAAAAAGAGCAAAAGGAACTAAATATCATCTTGTCTTCGTCGCGCACATTGGAAACAATAAGCGTTGTAGCACGAGAAGGCTCTTTCTTTTCTGTTAAGCCTATATTTACACAGGTAATTACCGGAGAAGGGCTACGTCGTGCTGCTTGCTGCAACCTATCAGAAAGTTTTGAAAGTTCCATCGCGGTAGATGTAGAGTACTCCGACGCTGTAAGTGGTGCCAAACAGATCTCCATGTTGGGATTAGCCGGTATCTACACACAAATCTTACTGGAAAACGTTCCCTATATTCGATTGTTAGCCAATCAATTCGGATTGGGCTATGTGCCGGGTCCTTGGATGGATATGATTAGCATCTCAAAAGGAACTGCTTCCGTAACTAATGGCTATGAAGGGATTACAGGACAGATTCAATTAGACTATAAAAAACCTGAGACTAGCCGCGAAAAAATGTATCTAAACCTCTTTGCTAACAGCATGGGCAAAGGAGAACTTAACTTCAACTCCCGTTTTAATATGGATAGAAAAGGATTAGTATCCGGCTTGTTTTTGGTACATGGGGAAGCACAATTCGCTAAAATTGACCATAATCACGACCATTTTATGGATGTGCCTCAAAATTACCAATTCAACGGTATGTATCGCTTAGATTATATGAAACCTGATATATTTGAAGGCAGAACCATGATAGGTTATTTGTTTGAAGATAGAATTGGAGGGATGAAGAACTTTGATCCTAAAAAAGCAATTGAAGAATTGTATGCCGACAATATCTGGGGTTTGCGCATCAAAACCAATAAGTTGGATGCAATTACAAAAAATGGCTTTATGATTAATGGAGGCGAATTTCAAAGCATAGGAACTATTCTTTCGTTTAATTATCAAAAAGATATATCGCAATTTGGCACACGGTTGTACGATGCCACCCAGTTAAGCGGCTACCTCAATGTAATTTATAACGGAAAGTTTGGGGCGATGAAAAACCATAAAATTGGGGCAGGTGCAAGTTTCCAGGTAGATCACTTAGAAGAATCTTTATTAGATTATAGAAACGAGATGATGTACCATCCTCAAAAAAGAGTTGAAGTTGTTCCTGGTTTTTTTGCAGAGTATGCATACACTATAGCAGAAAAATTTATCATTATGCCCGGTATCCGCCTAGATTATTACAATTTCAACTCCGGTCAGCTCTTTTGGACCCCACGTCTGCACTTGAAATGGCAGCCTGCACACGAAACTTCCATTCGCCTTTCTGCCGGAAAGGGATACCGAACTTCCAATCCTATTATTGAAAATCTGTCCCTGTTGGTAAGCAACCGCGAGTTTTTGGTTGTTGATCATTTACTGCCTGAAGAAGCTTGGAATACAGGCATTAGCTTAGTGCAACATTTTGATATGCCCGGCGGAAAATCTTCATTCAGTATTGATTATTACTATACCCATTTTATAAATCAAACTATCATAGATTTGGACATAAACCCGCATCAAGTTGTGATTTACAATTTGAACGGTGAGTCTAACGGCACAGGAAATAAATCTTATTCCCACTCGGCGCAGGCAGAGTTTATTTTAATCCCTTTTAAACGCTTTGAAATCACGTTAGCTTATCGTTTTAACGATGTACGTTTGACTACTGCGGGCAAATTGCAGCAAAAACCATTAATAAGCCCCCATAAAGCACTACTGAATCTAAACTATGCACTACGTTACGACAAATGGAAATTCAATCTTACTTTTCAATACAACTCGCCTATGCGGATGCCCGACATGAGCAGCAATCCGGAAGAATATCGTCCTGCTGTAAATAAAAATGGTAAATCTCCCGACTGGGTTATGATGAACGCGCAAGTTACCAAGAAATTCCGATTGTGGGAACTCTACATCGGCGGTGAAAACATGCTCAACAAAAGGCAAGAAAACCCTATTATCTCTGCTGATAATCCGTTTGGAGAATATTTTGATGCCTCCGTCATCTATATGCCAATTACAGGAATTATGGGGTATGTTGGAGTGCGGGTGAGCTTGAAATAATTATTAATGAGTAATAAACTATTTTCGCCTACTTGTTTACAAAAAATCAATTAATTAAAAAACAATATTTTATGAAAAAACTACCCCTTATTTTAGCTGCTGCTTGCCTATTAATAGGCTGCTCAAATGAAAAAACTTTTAAAATTTCAGGAACTTTAACCGATTATGGAAACCCCGATGACCCTACCATGCTCTATTTAAAAACAAGAGATGCCAATGAACAGTTGATTAACATTGACTCAACCTACCTGACTAAAAATGAATCTTTCATTTTAAAAGGAAAATCATCGGAAACCGACCTGTATTTTTTAACTGATAAAGATAATGTCTTTTTTATGCGTATTTTTATTGATCCGGGAAATAAAATAAAAGTTACCGGAAGTGCTGTAAATATTCCTGAAATTAAGATAGAAGGTTCTGAAACACAAGAATTTTACGAAGAGTACCAAAAATCATTAGACCCCATGTTCGATGAACAAGAGAATATTCGCCAAACCTATTCTTTATATGTTGGCTATCTAGAAAATAATTCTATCTCAGAAGAAGAATTTCAGCAAATTGAAGATGATCTTATTATCTCTTTTAATCAATTGGAAGAAGCGGTAAATAATGTTACACTTGAATTTATTACATCACATTCAAACCATCTTGTTGCCGCCTATTTGGTGTATAGAAATACACAATCTTTGAATAACTCAACAGAGATTGAAGAGCAACTTCAATTATTGGATACTGAAATGAAGAATAAATATGTAACGCACATTAAAAACCTTATTGAAAGGATAAAACAAACAGAGCATGGCGCTGTGCTGCCAAATATTGAATTGCCTGATGCTAATGGTAACCTTATCTCTTTGGAGTCTTTACGTGGAAAGTATGTTTTAGTTGATTTTTGGGCAACATGGTGCATGCCTTGTGTGAGAGAAATCCCAAACCTGAAAAAAGCTTATGAAAAGTACCATAATAAAGGGTTTGAAATCTATAGTATTTCTTTAGACATTGATAAAGAGGCGTGGTTAAACGGTTTAATAAAATACGAGTTAAACTGGATCAATGTTTGTGATTTAGAGAGTTCTCCAACTGCAAGGCAAATGGCTATTAAATATATTCCCCATACATTTCTATTAGATAAAAGCGGAGTGATAATAGCAGTGAATTTAAGAGAAGAGGCATTAGAGAGTAAATTAGCAGAATTAATGCCTTGATGAAAAAGCATATTCCCAACATACTAACCTGTTTCAACGCATTCTTGGGCGCGCTTGCAGTACTGTTTGCGCTAAGAGATAATATACAGGCTGCAGTATTGCTGATTATTGTTGCCGCCATTTTAGATTTCTTAGATGGCTTTGCTGCGCGTATGTTGAATGCCAAATCTGTAATCGGAGGAGATTTAGATTCATTGGCAGATATAATTTCGTTTGGATTTGCACCCGCCGCTGTACTCTATATCTGGATGGAGTTTTGCTTTGCGAATCTACCTCCTGAGATGCACTTTTTCCCGCTAACCCTCTTGCCTTATTTTGCTTTTATAATAGTTCCTTTTTCTGCTTACAGATTAGCAAAATTTAATAACGACGAACGACAAGGTACGGTTTTCTACGGATTACCAACACCTGCCAACGCATTCTTCATAGCTTTTTTACCTTTTGCAGCAGACAAATTGCCTTTATTGGATAATTTTTGGGTTCTCTTGGGGCTAACCCTTATTTTCTCAATATTGCTTGTTAGTGAGTTCCCCATGTTTTCGTTAAAGTTTTCGAACTTCAACTTTAAGAAAAATTGGATACTTTACACCTTTTTAACTCTTTCTGCAATTCTACTATGCGCATTTCATTTTGCAGCATTCCCTATTATCATTTTGCTATATATGCTCATTTCATTGATACAGTTTGGTTTGACAAAAGTTTTACATCAATGAAAATCAATTCCATAGCCTTATTTTGTGGCTCTGCAGAAGGTTTCCATTCCAAATACAAAGAACTTGCCGTTGCTTTTGGACACTTGTGCGCTCAAAAAGATATTACATTATATTATGGTGGTGCAGCATTAGGATTGATGAAAGCCGCTGCAGACGCTTGCCGCGCCTGTCAGGGAAAAGTAGTGGGCATCGCGCCCTCTTTTTTCTCCGATACAACCGTCATTGATACTACTTTGGAAGATCTGATTATAGTGGATTCTATGAGCGAAAGAAAACAAATGCTGGAACACTATGCAGATGCTTTTGTGGCTTTGCCCGGCTCTTACGGAACTATGGACGAGTTTTTTGAAGTACTGACCGATGCGCAACTCGGACTACACCACAAACCCATAGCAATTCTCAATGCATTTGATTATTATTCACCCCTTATCAAACAACTTGAAGTTTTTAAGAATGAAGGATTCCTTCGTGATTTTCATTTTGATCTACTGATTATTGCTACCACTATTGATGAATTATTCAATAAATTAGAATGCTACGAGAACTCTAACGACAGGCACTGGTTGGATAAAATTAAAAAATGAACCGGTTTACTAACTATCTGCATCTTCACTTCATTGTACTCATATACGGTTTTACCGGTATTTTGGGAAAACTGATTGCCCTGCCTGCGCACTATTTAGTCTTATACAGATTACTGTTTACTATTCCTGTTCTTTATCTGTTCATTCTTTTTCGTAAAGAATCACTAAAAATTGACAAGCGAGCTTTGTATAGATATTTGGGCATTGGCGTTATTATCGGGTTACATTGGCTCACTTTTTTTCATTCTATTAAAGTGTCAAATGTATCTGTGGCGCTAAGCTGCTTTGCGTCATCCAGCCTGTTTGCGGGAATTTTAGAACCTTTAATAGAAAGAAAACCTATCCGGAAATTAGAAATTATTAGCGGTGTAATCGTGCTCATCACACTTTGTGTTATGTTGGGGTTTGAGATCAAATATTGGCAGGGAGCACTGTTTGGTGTTATTTCGGCTTTGCTTGCAGCTCTATTTACCGTGCTCAACAAACAACTTTCCAATACGAAGGCAGTGCTCGCCATGTCGTTATTTGAAATGACGGGGGCGTTGATCCCAATTGTGATAATTATTGGTATTTCGGCAATATCCGTAGAGGCGTTACGTACAACGCCATTGTATGTTTTTTGGCAATTCCCCTCAATACCCGATTGGGGTTGGTTGCTATTACTCGCATCTGTTTGTACAGCCTATCCTTTTGCGACAATTATCAAGTTATTACGATCCTTATCGGCATTTACCGTTTCGCTGGCAGTAAATTTTGAACCAATCTATTCTATCATTTTTGCGTACCTCATCTTTGGAGAATCGGAAAAAATGACACCGGTATTTTATATAGGGCTATGTGTTGTTTTCGGGGTTGTGTTTTTGTATCCGATGATAAAAAACACGGTTTTTGGAAAACAGTGTCTCATGAAAAAATAACTTTAATAACTTTGCCCTGAGCATACTATTCTTTTTAAGTATCGGTTCAGTTTTTTTTATTATTTCGCGTCCTAAATCAGAAAAGATGGAACATACCCTTTTAACAGAAAAAGTAGTATCAATTATTGACCAGATCCGCCCTTATTTACAACAAGATGGAGGCGATATTCAATTCATGGAATTAACTTCCGAAAACATTGTGCGTGTGCAACTGCGCGGCGCCTGCGGAAGTTGTCCCCACGCCAAAATTACCCTCAAACACATGGTGGAAGCCACAATTATGGAACACTGCCCCGAAATTGCCGGAGTGGAAGATGTGAATTTGATGTAAATAATGGTTAATGGTTAATGATTAATGGTTAACTCTTTAAATCTAAAATCTAAAATCGTAAATCTAAATTATGGCTCTTAAATGTGGGATTATCGGACTCACCAATAGCGGAAAGACAACGTTGTTTAATTGTATCTCTAATACAAAAGCAGCGATTACCGATTTTGCGTATAGTACCAGTAAATCTAATGTTGGGGTTTGTAATGTGCCTGACCCGCGCTTAGAGCATATCAACACTTTTGTAAAAGCAGAGCGATTGATTTATGCCACCATGGATATTGTAGATATACCAGGGTTGGCAAAGGGGTCCTCGCATGGCGAAGGTATCGGAAATACGTTTTTAGCGGATGTACGCTTGTGCGATGCGCTCGTGCATGTATTGCGTTGCTTCGACAACCCAAACCTGCCTCACGTAGAAGGCTCTATTGACCCCGTGCGTGATATTGAAATTATTGACTTTGAACTTCAAGTAAAAGATTTAGAACAGATTGAACGGAAGTTGGTGAAAGTGGAAAAAGCAGCAAAAGTTGGAGAAAAAAGTGCCAAACATGATTATGAAACGCTCCTGAAATATAAAAAACATATCGAAAACTTTCAGAATGTAAGCACTTTAGAAGTTACTCCTGAAGAGCGCACCGTAGTCGCCGACTTGCTCTTACTTACCGAAAAACCGCAATTGTTTGTATGCAATGTAAACGACCATGATGCCGTTTCCGGAAACAAATATGTGGAACAAGTACAAGAATATCTGAAAGATAAAAATGCAGAAATGCTCATCATTGCAGGAAAAATAGAATCTGAAATTGCAGAGTTGGATGATGAAGAGGAGCGTATGATGTTTCTGCAAGATGTAGGATTAAGCGAAGCAGGTGTAAGAAAAGTGATACGCGCCGCTTATAAACTATTGAACCTCATCTCTTTCTTTACCGTAGGCGGAAAAGAAAACCGCGCATGGACGATAAAGAAAGGATTGTTAGCACCTCAGGCTGCAGGTGTTATCCACAGCGACCTTGAACGTGGGTTTATTAGAGCCGAAGTATTTAAATACGACGACCTCGTAGCGCTGGGCTCAGAATTGAAATGCAAAGAAGCCGGAAAACTTGCCGTAGAAGGAAAAAACTATCAAGTTCAAGACGGTGATATTTTGCATATCAGGTTTAATGTTTAATGGTTAATGGTTAATGATTAATGGTTAATGATAATATCTCTTAATTCTTAATTCTAAATTCTAAAATTAAATTATAATCTTATGAAAATCAACAACATTTTATTATCGTTATTATGGTTTGCATTTATTGCAACAGGCTGCGTTACAAAAAGTAAATATCTGGAATTAGATGATAGATTCCGAAAGTGTACCGAAGACTTGATTTATACCAACTCTGAAAAAATTGGGTTTGAAAATAGAAGCAAAGATTTGACTGCTGAAGTGGCTGTTCTAAAAGTTCAAATTGATAATTTGAAAGAAGATACCGCTACATTAGGAAGAAGAATGCGTATTGTTGAACGCAATTTGGCAAAGACCAAAGGCGATTACGATGACCTTCTGAAAAGCTTTACCGATCAAAATGTGTCCAAAAATGCACTTTTGGCTGAAAAAGAAGCTCGCTTAAATGAATTGCAAAGTATTTTAGATCAAAAAGATGCTGAAGTAAAAGCGTTAAGAAACAAAGTAGCAAATGCATTGAAAGGATTTGAAGATATGGGCTTAACTATTTACGAAAAAAATGGAAAAGTTTATGTTTCTTTAGATGAAAAACTACTTTTCGCCTCAGGAAGTTGGGATATTGACGTTAGGGGAAAAGAAGCTTTAACAGAATTAGGCAAAGTGCTTGCTAATGACACAAATATTAATGTGGTTATTGAAGGACACACCGACAATGTTACTTATAGAGGTAGCGGCAACGTGAAAGACAATTGGGATTTGAGCGTGATGCGAGCCACCGCAGTCGTAAAAGAAATCTTGAAAAACAAAGAGATTAACCCACAGCGTATTTCTGCTTCAGGAAGAAGTGAGTATGTTCCTGTTGATATTGAAGATTCAAGAGAAGCACGTGCCAAAAACCGACGTACTGAAATCATCTTGACACCAAAGTTAGACGAACTTTTTCAAATTATTAGTCAATAATTGATAAACCCTTTCTCTTTTTCTAAAACTCTATTGGATTGGTTTGAAGAAAACCAACGCCGGTTGCCTTGGCGTGGCGAAACAGACCCCTATAAAATTTGGGTCTCGGAGATTATTTTACAACAAACCCGCGTAAATCAAGGATGGGACTATTATTTACGATTTATTGAACGGTTTCCAAATGTTAAATCGCTGGCAGAAGTGCCTTTACATGATGTGTTACACGTATGGCAAGGCTTGGGATACTATTCCCGTGCCCGAAATATGCATACAGCCGCACAAGAAATAATGAAAACACGTCAAGGAGTTTTCCCTCATAATTATCCTGAAATTAAAAAATTGAAAGGTGTTGGAAATTACACTGCAGCAGCCATTGCCTCTATCGCTTTCCACCTCCCCTACCCTGCCGTAGATGGCAACGTATTGCGTGTAATCACAAGAATATTTGGTATTTATGATGATGTCTCAAAACAAAAAACGATACATAAAATCACGCACCTTTGCACTCATTTAATCACCAAAGAAAATCCGGGCAGTTTTAACCAGGCACTTATGGAGTTTGGGGCTGTTCAATGCACACCGAAAAATCCAAACTGTGAAATTTGTCCCTTTATTTCTCAATGTGTTGCTTTTGCAAGAAAACATGTTAGCACACTGCCCATAAAGTCTTTAAAAATTAATATCAAAGAACGCTTCTTCCACTATTTTATCTTCCTGAAAGATGGCAAAACCATAATTGAACAGCGTACTGAAAAAGATATTTGGAAAGGTTTATATCAATTTCCAATAATTGAAACACTATCTGCCCATGTCATATTTACTAAAAAAGAACTTTTTAATGCGGGATTTGGCAACTGCAAACCTATTCTTTTGAAAGAAATAAAACATAAACTTACCCACCAACATTTAACCATCCGGTTTTATGTTGCTAATAATTTCTTTCCTGAATTAAAAAACAGTTGGCTCTCCATTTCTATTAAAGATATAGAAAACTATCCTTTTCCTGTGGGGCTGATGAAAAGCATTTTTTCCTATATTTGCGCCCTTATTCCAAAAAACAATAACATTTTATAAATCAATCAAATAAAAAATCAATGAAACTTTATCAAACCAAAGAAATCAGAAATATTGCCCTAATTGGTGGGAATAGAACCGGAAAAACCACATTGGCAGAAACCATGGCTTTTCATGGTGGCGTTGTGAGCAGGAGAGGAACGATAGAAGATAAAAATACCATATCTGACTATAGAGAAATAGAGTTGGAAAGACAACAATCCATTACCTCTACTGTAATGTATTCAGAGTATGCAGGGTGTAAAATCAATATGATTGACTGCCCGGGATTTGATGATTTCATTGGCGAAGCCATCGGCGCACTTCGCGTGGCAGACACTGCGCTTATGGTTATCAACGCGCAAAACGGCGTTGATGTAGGTGCTGAAATTCAATGGCGATGGACGAAAAGAATGAACACACCGGTGGTTTTTGTGGTAAACCAATTAGACCATGAAAAAGCCAACTTCGATGAAACTTTACGCCAACTAAAACACTACTTTGGCGGTAGTGTCATGCCGTTCCAATATCCTGTAAATGCAGGTGTGGGTTTTGATTCTATAATTGACCTGTTGCAAATGAAACTGTTGAAGTTTCCTGTGGGCGGTGGAAAAGTAGTAGTGGAAGAAGTTCCCGCAAGTGAAAAAGCTAAAGCAGAAGAGATGCACAATGCTTTAATTGAAGCCGCTGCCGAAAACGACGAAAAATTGATGGAAAAATATTTTGAAGAAGGTACACTTACCGAAGACGAAATGGCACAAGGATTGAAATTGGGTATTATCAACCGCGGCACTTTCCCTGTGGTTTGTATTGCTGCAAAAAACAACCAAGGAGTTGCTCGCCTCATGGATATCCTAAAATCAAGCGTTCCATCTCCCGATGAGATGACCGGCGTGAAAACAGAATCCGGTAAAACTTTTACCTGCAAAACAAGCGACCCCACTATTGCTTATATCTTCAAAACTGCTATTGAACAACACTTAGGTGAAGTTTCTTTTATGAAAATTTATGGCGGTGAGATTACCGAAGCGATGGATATGGTGAACTCTGTTTCCAACAGCAAGGAACGCCTGTCGCAGTTGTTTTGCATCGCCGGAAAAAACCGCGAAAAGGTTGAAAAAACGACTGCCGGGGATATCATTGCAACCATCAAACTTAAAGGTTCGCAAACCGGACAAACCTTAGTAAAATCGGGCGACGAAGTGATTATTTCTACCGAATATCCCGAACCAAAATTCCGTACTGCCGTGCGTGCAAAAAACAGCTCTGATGATGAAAAATTGGGTGCTATTTTGAACGAATTTAAGAAAACCGACCTGACTTTTTTGGGAGAACAATCGAAAGAGTTAAAACAGATCATTATCTCAGGACAAGGCGAGCAGCATCTTAATCTCATCAAATGGATGATTGAGAAGCAGAGCAAAATAGAGATTGAATTTTATGCGCCTAAAATCCCCTATCGCGAAACTATCACCAAATCTTCCGAAGCGATGTACCGCCACAAAAAACAGTCGGGTGGTGCAGGGCAATTCGGTGAAGTACACATGCTTATTGAAGCCTATTACGAAGGGATGCCCAACCAAACCAAATATCCCGTTCGTGGCACTGACACTTACGACTTGGCTTGGGGCGGAAAATTGGTATTCAACAACTGTATTGTAGGAGGCGCTATTGACGCTCGCTTTATGCCTGCTATCTTAAAAGGTATTAACGAAAAAATGGAAGAAGGACCGCTTACCGGTTCTTATGCCCGAGACATCGTTATCAATATTTACGATGGAAAGATGCACCCTGTTGACTCTAACGAAATGGCTTTTAAATTAGCCGGACGTAATGCATTCCGCGAAGCGTTCAAAAATGCAGGTCCTAAAATTCTGGAACCGATTTACGACGTAGAAATATTTGTTCCTTCGGAAAGAATGGGCGATGTGATGACCGACTTACAGGGTCGCCGTGGTGTAGTGATGGGCATGGACAGTGAGGGCGAGTTCCAAAAAATCCGTGCAAAAGTGCCATTAGCAGAAATGAACAAATATTCTACTACTTTAAGTTCAATTACCTCAGGACGTGCCTCTTACGGAATGAAATTTGCAGAATACCAACAAGTTCCTGCAGACGTACAAAATGAAATCATCAAGAAATACGAAGAGGAGAACAAAGAAGAGGATTAATAATTAATCCAAATCCGGAGGGAGTTGCATATCATCATACTCGTCTTCTTCTTTTGCATTGGGCATGGCGCGTTGCAAAGAAGTAATTAAAGAGCCAATCATTTTGGTCAATTCCATCATTTGAGTTACAGAATAATCTTTATCTTCTTCATCCATAATTCCGAGACGCAAGGCTATTTCTGTATAAACGACACATTCCCGTACAGAACTCTTTGCCATTTTTAAGTAATAGATGAATTGTGGTTTGTTTCGCGCTGAGCCTTCTGCAAGATATAACGCAATACTTTGCGCTATTTTAATAAAGGGTTGTGCCAATGTTGGCTGTTCGTGGCTCGGAAATTTACCTGCCACATTGTGCAACCAAGTAATGTAATCTAAGGCTTTCGCATAAATGCGCAAATCTTCAAATCTGAAGAAACTGACAGTAGTTTCGGGTTTAATCATAATATAATTAGTATTTTGTTAGAAAGAGCACAAAAATATTATTTTTTTATCATGAGTGTATTTTTTATTTAAAATATGACATTTTTTTCGATAATAATAGCATTTTCCAATACTTCTTTTGTTGCCAACTTATAGGCAACTCTTAAACCGCCTGTTCCTAATTTTACTCCACCAAAATAGCGAACAACCACAACTAACACATTTGTAATATCTTTCGATAAAAGTTGACCATGAATGGGTCGCCCTGCGGTACCCGATGGCTCTCCATCATCATTCATTCTATAAATTGCTTTATCTGCACCCAGTATATACGCATAACAATGATGACGTGCGTCGTGGTATTTTTTTTTCAAAAAAGCAATTTTTTCTTTAATTTCTGCTTCATTCTCTACAGGATAGGCAAATGCCATAAATTTACTGCGTTTTTCTTTAAAAATTGCCTCAGCAGGAGCAGAAATGGTCTTGATTGTAATTTCTGCCATTTTTTATCCCAATTTTGCTTTATAATCTGCATAGCTACCCGGCTGCGACAACAAAATGAAATCTCCCTCTTTGGTAACCATCCCAATTGCAGGATGTTTAACGCCATTAAAAAAAGTAGTTTTTACTATTGTGTAATGAATCATATCATCAAACACAATCCTGTCTCCAACTTCCAAAGGCTCTGGAAAAGCGAAATCGCCCATACCCATATAATCTCCTGCCAAACAAGAACTTCCACCAAGACGATATACGTTTTTACTTTCCGAATCTGGATCTGAAGCACCAATAACTGCAGGCTTGTACGGCATTTCTAAACAATCGGGCAAATGGCAGGCAAAAGAGATATTGAGCATCGCCGTTTTAATCCCTTTATTCTCAACTATGTCTTCTACCGTTGAGACCAACACTCCTGTTTGCCAGCCCACTGCTTCACCGGGCTCTAAAATCACCTCTTCAATATTAGGGTAGCGGTTTTTAAACTCCTTTAATATTTTAATCAAATGCTCAACATTATAATCTTTGCGGGTAATGTGGTGTCCTCCTCCAAAATTCACCCACTTACACTCTTTGATAAGAGAGTCAAATTTTTCTTCAAACGATTTTAAACAGTTTTCTAAAGCATAGCTATCGTTTTCGCAAAGCGTATGAAAATGCAGTCCTTCAATTCCTTCGGGCAGATGTTCAGGCATATTTTCCGATAGAATACCCAGCCGCGACCCGGGGAGCGCAGGATTGTACAAATCGGTAGCAACTTCCGAGTATTCAGGATTTACACGCAACCCAAAACTGATTTTCTTTGGAAATGTCAGCGTTTTTTCGCGAAAGCGCACCCACTGTGTCAATGAGTTAAATGTTAAATGGTTGCTATAATACAAAATTGCCTCAAACTCCTCTTCTAAATAGGCGGGGGCGTAAGTGTGCGCTTCGCAGTGCATCTCCTCCGCAATAAGCTGCGCTTCATTCAGCGAACTTGCCGTAGCACCCGATAAATATTGACGAATGAGAGGAAACGATTGCCAAAAGGAAAACCCTTTCAATGCGCAAATAATAGAAACGCCAGCCTCTTTTTGCACCAAATCTAACAGTTGCAAATTGGCTTCCAGTGCTTCTTCAAACATTACAAAGCAAGGGGAGGGATAATTTTCGCAGGTCATAAATTGCGTTTTTATATGAAAATGCAAAATAATGCGTTTTTTCTACATAATTTCAAGAAATATGAAAAAACTTATTATCTTTTTAGTCTTTTGCCTATCTATATTTTATACATTTTCGCAATCCACTTTCTCTATGGAAGAGGTGGTACGTTATTTAGCATCTCCGGAATTGGAAGGAAGAAAAATGCATTCCAAAGGCGACACATTAGCCATACAATTTCTTGTGAATCAATTTGAAAATATGGAAATAAAACCATTTTTTAATGATTATGAGCAACCCTTATGTACCCGCTTTACTCTTATGGGTAAAAAAAACGAAATATGCTCAAAGAACGTAATTGCTTTTGTGGAAGGCAGTGATAAAAATATGAAAGAGCAGTACATTTTGGTTTGCGCTCATTTTGATCATCTTGGAACGACCCAAGGTGCTTATTTTCCGGGAGCCAATGACAATGCATCGGGAACAGCTACCGTACTCTACCTTGCTAACCACTTCGCTCAAAATCCAATAAAAAAATCTATTATTTTTGCTTGCTTTGCAGGAGAAGAATCAGGAATGCTTGGTTCAAACCATTTTATAACAGCTTCTCCGGAATTATTACAAAAGATAAACTATGTGGTTAATTTTGACATGGTAGGGCGCTACGATCAGGGCGGCTTGTGTTTAATAGGAGAAGAATCATCTAACGTATTGAAACAAACGGTGAAAAAACTATCTAAAAGAGAGAGAGTTGGCATAAAGGGGTCGGCATCCCTTTTCTTACAGGGTTCTGATCATTATGTTTTCTACAAAAAAAATATTCCTTTCCTTTGTTTCAATACCGGGACAGACAGAGGCAATTATCATCGCCCTAAAGATCATGCAGATAGTATTGATTACAAAGGGATGAAGATTGTAGCAGATTTTGCAAAACAGGTTATTGAAGAATTGGGGAGTAATTCTAAAAAACCAAAATTCAAAAAAATAGGTCAGAAAAAAGCAGAAATAGATAATTCTGAAATATTAGATATAATTTTTGCAAATCCCAATAAATTTGGTTTTGTGTATAATTTTGGCATAGACTGTGGAAATGAGATTACCATTTTCAAGACTACTCCAAAAGGTGCTGAAGCAGGTTTGTTAGCAGGGGATAAGGTAATAAAAATCAATGGAAAAACTTTCTCTTGCATGATGGATTTTTTCGATATAGCCAAAACTGAAAAAGAAAAACCCTATAGGATTTCAATCCTCCGCAATGGCGAAGAAATGGAAATTTTAGTTTATTAAATCTCAAATCTCATGCCGGATTGCATCAATCGGTGATATTTTCTTTGAGATAAAGTAGGCCGGCAGCAGTAATGTAAGCAAACATACAGAAAAGACAAGCAAGTTGATCCATAGTAGCGTCATTGGATAAATGGCTATGGGTATGTACGAAACATAATAAGTAGCAGGATCTAAAGGTATTAGATGCAATGTTGCTTGTAGTACCCCTATTCCAAGCCCGATAATGTTACCCCAAATCAATCCTCGTAGAATCAGTCGCGAAGCAATAACCATAAACAATTTTACAATTTTCTTATGATTTAACCCCATCGTTTTTAAAATGCCGATATTTTTAGTTTGCTCCAAAACAATAATAAAAAAAGTAGAAATCATGGTAAAAATACAAACTATGATGGTTATTAAGAGCAAAACAATGGCGTTGGTATCAGATAAAGCCAACCATTCAAAGATATTAGGGTATAGTTGTTTAATAGTTTCTGCTTTAACATTGTATGGTATTTCGTTGTGAATTTGTAAACCAATGGCATCTAATAAGTTGTAGTCATCAATCAAAATTTCTATACCACTCACTTGCTGGGGTGTCCAGTCGTTTAGTTTTTGCACGTGTCTCAGGTCTGTCAAAACAAACCGGTTATCCACTTCAGGGAGGTCTGTTTGATAAATACCTTCTACAATAAAGTTTCGTTGGCGAGGCGGTTGCTGCACAAAATAAGCACCTACTTTATCCCCAACCTGCAACCGAAGTTTTGATGCCAGCGTTTTAGATATAAGTATTTTATTGCTAACAGAATCTGCGTGGTAGTTTAGTGGAGCACCTGCAATCATGTGATTTTTAAACAACTCCCACGAAAAAGTAGAGTCAATTCCCTTCAACACAATCCCTTCTACTTGGTCTTGCGTTTTAAGAATTCCCACTTTAGTAGCATAAAATTGCATATTTTTAATACTCGGTTTTTTTGACAACTCATCAATAAATGCTTGATCTCTGTCAAAAGGGATCAAATCGAAAGAATAGTTTTGTTCTACGCTTGAAATTCTGATGTGTGCTCCCAAACTCACCATTTTATTTCGAATCTCTTTTTTGTAGCCGGCGGTGATGAAAAGTGCCAAAAGCATGAGTGTTACGCCCAGTACCACTCCTGCAATGGTAATCTTTACAATAGGCTTGGAATAGTTGCTTTGCTCCGATTTTAAGAGTGCCTTGGAAAGAATGAAGAAGTTCATTTTATGATGAATTATATAACATAACGTAAATCAAATTCTATTCTTATATTTTAAAGAGAGAAAAAATATGGTAACAACACTTCAAGAACTATTTCATATCTAAATCTTTACCTCAATATACCTTGAAAGCACATTGCCCCATTGGTCTATAACTGTAATTAAATGCTTGCCTTCGGTTGGTATAACGCTCATTTGATGAAAAAACTGTGTTGCACCTAGATAGGTATCATCAAGATGCCAATAAACAACAGCATCGTTTTGTCTATGAGCTAATTCTAAAGCCAACGCTCCCACTGACCCGTCCAATTGTTTTGATAAACGAATGGGATTGGAACTGCTTGGGTAAATAAACTCCATCTGTTTAAAAACAACCTGGTTATCATTGCATAAAGGGCTTAACGGAGGCAGTGTTTTATATTCAAGGTGTCGTTTTTTATAAAACCACTCTTGAATTGGAGGAAGAATAAACCATGTTTTGCTCACCATTTTATCTTTCGGGTAATCCTCTGCAAAAACGCGATATTGTTCATCTTCAGTTAAATGAATGATAGTGTGGTAAGGGCAGGATTGAGTTTTGAAACCGGCAGAAAGTATTTGAATTACTTCAATTTCATTACAATACCTTCCGGCTAAGCATCCGCTTGTTTTACATATTTCTGCTTTTTGAAATACCTTTTCTGGCATTTCAAACCATGATGTATGGTCTAAAAAGTTGAAAATATCAAACATTACTAAGGCTGATGTTCCTGTTCCCGTTAAACCTGGTCTTCCTTCTCCACCTGCATTGCCTACCCAAACTCCTACTACATATTCGGGAGTAATTCCAACTGCCCATGCATCTCTAAATCCGTAGCTTGTTCCTGTTTTCCATGCAACCTTACGCATGGAAGGGATTGTTTTCCAATCAATCTCTTCCGGACGATTTACGTTGATTAGAGTCTCTAAGGTTTGCCAGCATGCGCCAGAATTGAAAAGTTCTGCTTCTTTTTCAGAAAATAATGAAATCTGCCCCCAGTTAAAAAAATCATTACGTTGTTGTTTATTGTTGTGAAAAACAACAGATTGTGCCATTCGTAGGTAGGCTAAACTCACTTCCCACAAGCTTACCTCTCCACCGCCTAAAATTAAAGTTAAACCGTAGTGGTCGGCTGAAAACTTCAAATTTTTGAATCCTCTGACTTTCATATCATCTAAAAATTTTGGTACACTATACTGTTTTAGCATATTTACAGCAGGAAGATTCAATGAACGTGACAAAGCTTGGCTTGCAGGCACTGCACCCTCAAATTTCAGATTATAGTTCTGTGGCTGAAACCCTTCTACTATAATAGGGATGTCTGGCACCAACATATTGGGAAGAATCTCACCCTCTTGCATCATAAGTTGGTATAGAAACGGCTTTAGAATGCTTCCGGAACTACGGGGTGCGCGAATAATATCTACCTGATTTCCTGACTGATTAATTTCAAAATTCACATTGCCGCAATAGGCAACTACCTCTCCTTTTTTTACATCAAACACGATAGCAGCGATATGCTCTATTTTGTTTTGGGAAAATTCTTTATACCGATGCAGTAATACTTGTTCTGTTTTCCTTTGAAATATGGCATCAAGTGTTGTAATCGTTTTCTTTCCGGATTTTTCTATTTGTAAATGGCTTACCAAATGAGGTGCAATTTGGGGCAGGGTGAATGGTTCATCTGGCAACGGCTCATCTAATGATAACCTATACGTAGTTTCATCCAACTTTCCCAAAAGAAATAATTTATTGATGAGTTTATTCCTTTTTTCCAAAAGTGCAGGGCGATTTTTTTTTATATGCATGGCAGAAGGAGCATTCGGCAATATAGCAAGCAGAGCTGCTTCCGCCCATGATAGTTCTGTTGAAGCATGCCCGAAGTAGCGCCACGAAGCAGCATCAATTCCCATTATATTGCTGCCAAATGGCGCATAAGAAGCGTACATAGAAAGAATTGACGACTTTTTGTATGTCAACTCTAACCTTGTGGCCATTACCATTTCGATAAACTTCTGAAACATGTTTCTTTTTTTATTCCTCGCCATTCTAATGGTTTGCATAGTAATTGTACTTCCACCACTAAGCACCTTTTTTGCTTTGATATTTTGTTTCAATGCTCTGAATAACGAGATAGGATTAACTCCTATATGCTTATAAAAGTAGCGATCCTCATAAGTAATTAAACATATAATATACTTATCTGATAATTCCTTAGAGAGTGGAAATTGCCACTCTCCATTTTTAGAAACACGGGCACCCAGTAGTTTTCCATTCCTATCGTAGACCGTTGTGCTGTAAGTAGTACGAAATAATTGAGAAGGGAGACAAAACCAAAACAAGGTAAAAAATATTAGTAAAATACTAAAATATAAAGGTCGATATTTGAAGATTTTCATGTTGGCACAAAAAATATTTTTTCCCCCTGCAGCAACAAATCTAATATTAATCTTATATCCTCTGTTTCACCACCTCAAACAACACAATTCCCGTAGCCACCGAAACATTGAGCGACTCAATCGTTCCTACCATCGGGATTTTTATCGAATCGTTACATTCGCGCAGATAATCCCACGCAATTCCTTCATATTCATTGCCCATGATGATACAGACAGGCTGAGTAAAATCTTTGTTGAAGTAGTTTTTTTCGGCTCTCTCATATACGCCAATTACCTCAATTCCTGAATCTTTTAAGAAATTAATTACCTCTACCAAATTTGAATGCCTGCACATAGGTATCCTTAGCAGCGCACCGCTGGAACTCT
>Ga0123353_10002794_pt1 | contig 21782 bp, 21 predicted proteins | sample TergutLab28metaG_3_FD_92763 | JGI IMG/M metagenome (GOLD analysis project Ga0123353, IMG submission 92763) | Labiotermes labralis P3 segment gut microbial communities from Petit-Saut dam, French Guiana - Lab288 P3 | ecosystem: Host-associated > Arthropoda: Insects > Digestive system > Gut ... | reverse complement strand
CGTGGTGCATTTCAGGTCGCTGGCGCTGTATGATGACAAGGGGACGGTCGAGAAGCGTTACCCCGAGTGGCAAGCGGCGTACAACACGGTGCTGACGCACCCGTGGCTGGGCGTGGGTATGGGGAATTATCAGAAGCGTGTCGGGCAGTTCTACGACAATGTCCCGCAACGGACAGGCCCGGCTGAACCTGACATTCAGAACCTGTATCTGGTGCTGGCGGCCTCGGCGGGGTTTCCGACGCTGGTGCTGTTCATCGTTTTTCTGGCTGGCGCGATCCGCAACGCGCGGCGGGCGGCGGCGCACGGTGCGGGGATGCAGGTCGCGCTCGGGCTTGGGGTAGGGGGTGCGCTTGTCGCGTTCGCCTTCACAGCCGTGTGGCACCCGTTGCTGGTGCGCGGTGTCGGTCTGCCGCTGGTCTTTGTGCTGGCGCTGGCGCAGGTCTTGGCTGAAAATGCCCACACAACGGAAAAATAAAATTTTTAAATAAATTTTTGATATTTTCGGTTGTGTTGGCGTGCGGGATTTGGTATTATTGCGCCCAATCTAGGAGGTATCGTATTATGAGAAAGTTAATTGCGTTTTTTGTTTCGCTGTGTTCGGTTGCGTGCCTGTCGTCTGCACAGGAGTTGACGGAGAAACAGGCGGCCGAGGTGTCGGCCGATGGCAAATATGACCTCGTGGGCAACGAAGGTGGCAGTCAGCCGCGCTGGTATGTGAGTCCGGGCGTGGGGATTATGATTCTCGACGGCCCGACGGATAACGAGCCGGTCTTCTTCCGCTTCTCGGTCGGCTATGACCTGACGGATTACCTCTCGCTTGAGGGGGGCATGATGTATGCCCCGGCGCATGACGCCGCACCCGGGGTCAAGGGCGGCCAGTCTGCGGGCCCGACGCTGGATTTGCTGGTCCACGTGCTGGGCAAGCAATACCGTTGGGACCCGTACCTGACCGCGGGGCTGGCGTACTGGTTCGCGAACGGCGATTTGTTCTATGAGCACCACCGCGAGGTGCTGGTCCCCCGCCTCGGCGTGGGCTTGGCCTACCACCTGACTGATGACCTGTCGCTCCGCCTGGAGGGCAAGACGGGCTTTCCGATCAAGACCCGCGACATTGACGACGGATGGGTCACGACCGTGGAACTCGGCCTGCTCTACCGTTTCGGCGGGAGCGGCGGCCACAAGGCGGAATCACCTGTCCTGCCGGTGTCGGTGCCGGTGAGTGATGCCATCAAAGAGACCACGCCGCCCGATGCTGACGACTGGATGAGCTACGAGCTCTACATCAATTACGACTGGGACAGGTTTGTCATCAAGCCCGAGTATTTTGACGGGCTGAACGACATTGCGCGTATCATCAAGAAAGCGCTCGCCGCCAACCCGAATGTGACGGTCTCGCTGGAAGGCCATGCCGACCAACGCCACCTCCCTGACGGCCGTAAGTCCGGCGAGGCATATAACCAGAAGCTTTCCGAGAACCGCGCGAACGGCGTCAAAAACTATCTCGTCAAAACAGGCATTGACAGCTCGAAAATCAAGGCGGTCGGGTACGGCTTCGACCGCCCGAAGGTGATGCCCGACTTGCTCAACGGCAACCCGGAGAACCGCCGCGTGGACCTCTTCATCCATGGCGTGGGCGATGCCGCAAGCCGCGCGAAGCTGAAAGCGGATTAACCGCCCGTTGGCGCAAGCGTGTTTTCGTCGGGTGCGGCTCAACGTCAGTGAACCGCACCCGATCTGTTTTAACCCTAAACGAGTGAGCCATGAGCAAAACAGTTTTATGTCTGGGTCTGACACCCGTCCTGCAACGGACGCTCGTGTTCGACGCATTGGAGACGAACGAGGTCAACCGCGCGAAACAGGCCGTCGAGAGCGCGGCAGGGAAAGCGCTCAACACCGCGCGCGCGCTGTCGGCGCTCGGCACGCCCGCGCAGGTCACGGGATTCAACGGCGGCGTGACCGGGCGTAAAATCGAGGCGTTCCTGAAACGCCTCGGCGTCGCCTCCGCGCAGACGCAGATGCGGGCGGAGACGCGTATCTGTACAACCCTCCTCGACCGCACGAACGGCACCGTGACCGAGCTTGTCGAAGAGGCGCCGACCCCCGATGTGGCGGCCATCGCGCGGTTTGAGAAGGTCAACCTGAAACGCGTGAAAGCGGCGTCCATGCTGGTCATCAGCGGGACGCTTCCGCCGTTCGCCAGTGATGATTTTTATGTGCGTTTTGTCCAGGCCGCCGCGAAGGCGGACGTGCCTGTCGTCATTGACTCGCACAAGGCCGCGCTCATCCATGTGCTGTTCGAGCGCCCCTGCGTGGCCAAGCTCAACGTCCGCGAACTGGAGGCGACGCTTGGCCTCTCGCTCAACACGCAGCGCGAAATACTCCGCGCCATGAAAGACCTCATCGGCATGGGCGCGCGGAACGTCTTTGTCACGCATGGCGCGAAGGCGGCCTACCTGCTGACCGCCGACGGCAAGGCGTGGCGTTTTGAGCCGCCCGATGTTCAGGGGCGCATCAATCCAATCGGCAGCGGCGACTGCACGACGGCCGGGCTGGTTCATGCGCTCCTGCGCAAGAAGCCCTTGCCCCATGCCGCCGCCTTCGGCCTCGCCTGCGGCAGCGCGAACATCACCAGCCTCACCCCCGCCGACTTCACCGCCGCACACGCGCGCGCGCTTGTGCGGCAAGTGAAAGTAATGCCGCTATGAAACACGAAAGTTCTCCCATTGACCTTTCCCCGCAAATGCCCTATACTCGTTCTCAATGAAACCAAGGAGGCTTGTTATGAACGGATATGTCTTGTGCCTGTGCCTGTTGCTGCTGACGTGTGCCGCGTGTAAGCAGGATGCGGCAAAGGTTGACGGCGCGGAGCCGGTCGTGCCGGGCGCCGTTGCCGGCGGCACGCCTGTCCCGACCGAGGCGGAGATCGCGGAGTTCCTCCCGCACTATTCGGACGCGCCCGGCAGCCAGACCCTCTTTGAGGTCGAGTTCGGCACGGCGCACCTGCCGCCGCCGATGTTGGACGATTTCCGCACGCGCGGGAAAATACCCTTTACCGTTTCCGTCGTCTTCTACAGGCAGGAGCAGGATATGCTGGATTCCCGCTTCGCGAACAACTTCGCCATCATGGACGGCCAGGCGGAGATTGCCGTGCTGGACGCGGACGGGCGGGTCGTTGACCGTGCGCGGAAAGATATCGCCCTCCTCTGCCCGTCTTGAACGGGCGAAGGCGGCTACCTCGGTGAGGTGGCCAACGCGGGCGTTTACAGGGCAATCGTGTGGATGCCCCACAAGGGGCGCGTGTTCGGGCGTGTGCTGACGGCGGAGTTGTCTTGGGAGAGCGGCCGCTAAGTCAATCCTTATCATCCTATTATTATGACGTGTCGCGTATTTTCTGGGTTGCAGTAGGGCGACATTTCAGGTATATTGTATTCTCAATTTTTCGACAGGCAGGGTGTCGTATGGATACCTAGGCATGATGGAGGTTTTGTGGATGAACGATCTTTGCCCTTGTGGGAGCGATCAGGCGTTTGAGGCGTGTTGCGAGCCGTTGCTGATGGGTCAGGCGAAGCCGAAGACGGCGACCCAGTTGATGCGTGCCCGTTATAGCGCGTATGCGATGGGGAACATTGAGTACCTGTATAAGACGGCAGGGCCGCGCGTGCGTAAGGAGTTCGACCCGGAGAACAGCAAGAAGTGGGCCGAGTCCGCCACATGGGGCGGTATCGAGTTCCTCTCCGTCGTCGGCGGCGGCGAGGACGACGAGACTGCCAAGGTGGACTTCGTCGCGCATTACTCGGTGAAAGGCACGGACTTCAACCATCACGAGCTTGCGGATTTCGCGAAGCTGGACGGCGAGTGGCGGTTCATTGACGGGAGGATTTTCGGCTCCGACCCGATCCGCCGTGAAGAGCCCAAGGTCGGCCGCAATGACCTGTGCCCCTGCGGGAGCGGCAAGAAGTACAAGAAATGCTGCCAAGGGACGGAAACGAAATGACCGCCCGCGCATTCGTCTTTGATTTAGACGGCACGCTGATTGACTCGGAGATGCTGTGGGTTGACGCGATGGTCGCGTATCTCGCGGATCGCCAGTGCATCTGTCCGCGCGAGGAGATGATGGCCATCGTGTTCGGGCGGTCGTGGTTTGACATCCACCGCGACATCACCACGCGCTTCCCTGCGCTGGCACGCGTGCCGCGCCAGCAGATGGCGGAGGATCTGCGCGACTACTATGTGGAGCAGTGCACGAAAACGGACGGCATCATTATCCCGTCATCGGTTGCCTTGCTGAAAACGCTCGCCAAGGATTACCCCGTCATCGTGGTCTCCGGCTCGCCCCGCGACGACGTTGCCGAGGCGGTCAAGATGATGGGCGCGGAATCGAGCGTCCGCTTCGTGCTGGGCGCGGAAGACTACTCCCCCGGCAAACCGTCTCCCGCAGGTTTTTTGCTGGGTGCTAAAATGCTCGGCATCGCGCCCGAGCACTGCGTCGTGTTCGAAGACTCCTGGGCGGGCGTGACCTCCGCAAAAGCCGCAGGTATGTTTTGCGTCGCCCTCTCGCGCCAATCCGAAAACCCCCAAGACCTCTCCGCCGCCGACCTCATCCTGACCGACCTCGCCGATTTTACGGTTGACGCATTGGGGTAAGTTTATGAATGCACCCGCCAAAACATTAGACAAGAACACGCGCGACAAGATAAGTTTCGTCGCGTTCATCATTCCTGCCTTTGCGGAGGCCTATAAAATGGACGTGCAAGCTGCATATCGTTATTTGAAAAAATATGGCGGACTTGATTTTTTGATGGAACATTGGTGGGCATTGCATACCGATAATGTCCTCTATACGCTAGATGATATTTACACAATCTGCCACCAGAACGGAGGACAACGATAATGCAGGTTTACCATGGCAGCTATACGAAGATTGACAGAATTGACTTGTCACAAACCATCCCGAATAAAGATTTCGGGCGAGGCTTCTATGTGACGAAATTCCGCCACCATGCCGAAGGCTGGGCGAAAGTCATGGGGCGGCGACACAAGACCCAGGGTGCCGTGACCGACTTTTTATTCTACGACAGTGAATTTACCGAACGCCTTTGCAAAGTAAGGCATTTTGACAGCTATAACGAGGAATGGCTTGATTTTATAGTTTTAAACCGCAACCCCATGTCGCCGATGCACGATTTCGACATCGTCGAAGGTCCTGTCGCCAATGACAGAGTCCAAACCCGAATCAATGATTTTTTGGAAGGTAATATCAGCAAGCAAGATTTCCTAAAAGAACTGACGTATCACGAAGAAACGCATCAAATCTGTTTTTGTACTCTAAAATCACTGCTGACATTGAAATCAATTGATAAGACCCCGACATCAGCATTCTCGCATATCGGCGAGGCAATACTTGAAAGGCTAATGATAGACAAAAGCATAGATGAATCGAAAGCATCGGACGTGTTCTACGCTTCAAAAACGTTTGCCCGGCTTGCCGACGAGTCAACCAAACTTTACAAACAGCCGTGGCAGGAAATATATGCGATGCTGAAAAAAGAAATGGAAACGGGTGCCCCAAGTTGATTGAGTCGCCGAGCCAAAGGGTTTCCTCTTGCTGGGCGCATGGTCAAGGAATTTCAACTCTTGGCTTGCCAGCCCTGAAGTACAAATCTAGTGTGTACGTCTGGAGGTTGAAATCAGCGTTGACCGCCATTCCACTTTTGGGGTATGATAGTGTCTTTCGTTAGGAAAAGGAGGTAACCATGTTATCTGAATTTGTAAAGACTGCTGATTGGAAAAACGAGAAGCACGTGCCGGTGATCACCTGCGCGGATGCGATCCCGGTAAACGCGCCGCTGGAGGTCACGGTGACCATCGGAAAGTCGGTCGCGCACCCGAACACGCCGAGCCACCACATCGCGTGGATCGCGCTTCACTTTGTCCCGGCCGGCACGAAGACGTCCTTCGAGCTTGCACGCTGTGACCTCAGCGCACACGGCGCGTCCATGGACGACGCGGGGGGTGTTGCCCACACGGACAGCGCACTCGACATCCATGTCCGTCTGGCCGTGCCAGGGACGCTGTATGCCACGGCGTACTGTAACCTTCACGGCCTGTGGGTGTCGGAGAAAACGATTGCGGTCGCCTGACCGCGCGGCAGTAGGATTCGTATGTTAGACATCAGACGTATTCGGGAGAACTTCGGCGAGGTCGCCGAGGGTTTGCGCCGCCGTGGCGCGGAGGTCGCGCTGGCGGAGGAGGCGCGTGACTTGGACGCCAAGCGCCGTGCGCTGGTCGTCCAGGCGGATGACTTGAAGACCCAGCGCAACGCGCGGTCAAAGGAAATCGGCGTGCTCAAAAAGGCCGGGCAGGACACGGCTGCTGTGCAGGCCGACGTGCGGGCCATCGGCGACAAGATTACGGAGCTTGACGAGGCGTTGCGCCTGACGGAGGAGGCGTTGGAGGCCGCCATGCTGCGTATCCCCAACGTGCCGTGCGCGGCCATCCCGACAGGCCCAGATGCGTCGGCCAACCGTGTGGTGCGTGACCACGGCGAGGTCCCAGCGTTCGGCTTCGCACCGCTCGACCACATCGCGCTGGGCGAGAAGCTTGGCCTCTTCGACCTGCCCCGCGGCACGAAGATTACGGGCTCGGGCTTCCCCTTGCTCAAAGGCGTGGGCGCGAAACTCCAACGTGCGCTCATCCAGTATATGCTCGACCTCCACACCGAGAAGCACGGCTATACCGAGCTCCTCCCGCCGTTCATCGTGAACAGCGATTCTATGCGTGGCACGGGTCAGCTTCCGAAAATGGCGGAGGACATGTACCATTGCGAGGTTGACGACCTGTGGCTCATCCCGACCGCCGAGGTACCTGTCACGAATTATTTCCGTGACGAGATTTTGGACTGTCCGTTGCCCGTCTATCTCACGGCCTACACGCCGTGCTTCCGCCGCGAGGCCGGGTCGGCCGGCAAGGACACGCGCGGCATCCTGCGCGTCCACCAGTTCGACAAGGTTGAGATGGTGAAGTTCGTTGAGCCGGAGACTTCCTACGATGAACTCGAATCGCTCGTGAAGAACGCGGAGGCGGTGTTGCAAGGACTCGGGCTGCATTACCGCATCCTTGAGCTTTGCTCCGGTGACATCAGTTTCTCTGCCGCCAAGTGCTACGACATCGAGTTGTGGGCGCCGGGGCAGCAAGGCTGGCTGGAGGTGTCGTCCTGCTCGAACTTCGAGGACTTTCAGGCACGTCGCCTGAACTGCCGTTACCGCGACGCGAACGGCAAGCCGCGTCTCGTGCATACGCTCAACGGCTCCGGCGTGGCCCTGCCGCGCCTCGTCATCGCGATACTGGAACAGTTCCAGCAAGCGGACGGTTCGGTGGTATTGCCCGAGGCGTTGAGACCTTACATGAGAGGACTCGAAGTTCTAAAGTTATGAGGATTGTTGAATATCCAATATCCAACAAGGAATGTCCAATGCCCAAGTGAAAATGCGTTTCGGGGCAACGGCCGATTTTTAGACAGGATTAACAGGATTGATTTGCTATGAGGATATGGCTCTCACAGAGATGCAAAGGTGCAGGGGAAAGCAGGGGCGAACACATCGGCTCTCCCCTACATTCCCCCGCGCCTCTGCGTCTTTGCGAGAGAAAAAAACAAATCCATTCTCCCAGAGCCAATCCTGTAAATCCTGTTAATCCTGTCCAAAAAAACTCTGCGCCTTTGCGTCTTTGCGAGAGCCAAATCCGAAGCGCATTCCACTTTAGAACTCTCGAACTCTCGAACTTTAGAACTTCTTCTTCCGCGCCTTTGCGTCTTTGCGAGAGCCAAATCCGAAGCGCATTCCACTTGGACATTGGACATTCCGTGTTGGATATTGGACATTCAAAATGAACCGCCTCGCATACCTCATCCGCCGTCTCTTGCTGGTCATCCCCACGTTCTTGGGGATTACGGTTGTGTGTTTCTCGCTGACGCGGCTGCTGCCGGGCGGGCCGGTGGATGTGAAGCTGATGGAGATGCGGGGGATGGGCGCGGGGGAGAACCGCAGCAGCACGGGGGTGCAGCAGGTGGATGAGAAGTACCGCGAGGAGCTTAACAAGCAGTACGGCTTCGACCGCCCCGTGTATGAGCAGTATTACACTTGGCTCGTCAAGAAGCGGATGGGCATGGCCATCAGCTCGTATGACTACCCGAACCGCACGGCGTGGCAGCTCATCTCGGCGCGTATCCCGGTGTCGCTGTGGTTCGGCATCACGAGTTTTTTGTTGAGCTACCTCATCTGCATTCCGCTGGGTATCGCCAAGGCGTTGCGTCACCGCCAGACGTTCGATGCGGTGTCGAGCGTCATCGTTTTCGTGGGGTATGCGATTCCGGCGTTTGCGCTGGCGATGGTGCTGAAGATGCTCTTCTGCGGCACGGTGGAGGGGCTGTGGGATGTGTTCCCGTTGAGCGGTTTCGGGTCGGCGGAGGCCAGCACGTTGCCGCCGCTGAAACGCCTTGCGGATTACGCGTGGCACATGGCGCTGCCCGTGGCGTGTTATGTGTCGGGCAATTTCGCGGTGCTGACGCTGATGATGAAGAACTCGCTGCTCGACCAGGTGGCGAGCGACTACGTCCGCACGGTGCTGGCGAAGGGCGCGACGCGCAAACGCGCCATCTGGCTCCATGCGTTCCGCAACGCGCTCATCCCCATCGCCACGGGCTTCGGCGCGATTTTGACCGTGCTGTTCGCCGGCTCCATCATCATCGAGAGCATCTTTGAGATTCCGGGCATGGGGCGCCTCAGCTGGAACGCGCTGAACAGCCGCGACTATGCGGTGTTCATGGCCCTGCTCGCGCTGACCTCCGTGCTGCAGCTGCTCGGCAATCTAGTGTCGGACTTCTGCTACATGCTCATTGACCCCCGCATCCACTTTGGAGGGAAGTGACCGCTATGCTTTCTCCGCTGACAAAAAAACGCCTCCAGAACTTCATGCGTATCCGCCGCGCGCGCTGGGCGTTGTTCCTGCTCTGCGCGCTCTTCGGCGTCAGTCTGGTCTCGGAGTTGCTGTGCAACAGCCGCCCGCTGTGGATGCGCGTGGACGGCAAGGCTTATTTCCCGTTCATCCAGAACCTCACCCTCCGCGACCTGCTGGGCGAGGGCGCCGACGCCAACCGCGTGAACTACCACACGTTCACCGCCTCCGAGGCCTTCACGGGCAACCCCCGCAACCGCGTCCTCTGGGCGCCCGTGCATTACAGCCCCGGCGATGTGATTGACTCCGCCACGCTCCGCGACTACCGCACTGTGAGTGTCTCCGTCGTGCCGGAGGTTTTCATCGGCCGCCTCAACCTCCTGCCCGACGGCACAATCATCCTGCCGTTGAGTTGCGAACCGTTCTTCCCCGGCGCAGGGACGGTCGAGGGCCTACGCCTCGGCGACCACTGGAAGCTGACCGGCGCGGCCCAAACCGAAATCGCCAACCGCCTGGCCGGCAAAGGCGGGTACGCGTTCCAGGCCATCGCCGAGCACGCCGCCGTCCCCGGACTACAGGCGCGGGTCACGATGCCCGAGGTGCGCCCCTCGCCCGCGCCCCCAGCCTCCGTGCGCATCAGCTTCAGCCAGATGGACACGCCCGAGCGGCCGCTTCACTTCCGTTTCCGCCAGTCGGTCGCCGGGGCGGACTCCGCACCGCTCGAGGCCCGCCGCTGGGTCGCCGTCCCCCTCGGCGTGCGGGCGGAAATCGCGCGGCTCGCGCAAGAGGGCTTCAAGGGGCAGGCCCCCTCTGCCGTCGTCGCATGGAACGGGCGGACCGCGAAAGTAGCCTGTGCGTTGAACGAGATCGCCTGGCCCTACCCCCCCGTGAAAGGGCACTGGATGGGCATTGACGGGGCCGGCCGCGACGTGCTGGCGCGTGTCCTCTACGGGATGCGCATCGCGCTCATCTTCGGCCTGCTGCTCGCGTTCTGGGCCATGACGTTCGGTGCGGTGATGGGGGCCATCCAAGGGTTCTTCGGCGGCGGCATAGACATCGCGGGCCAGCGCCTGACGGAAATCTGGAACGCGCTCCCGTTCCTGTACGTGATGATTTTCATCGGCTCGGCGCTCGGGCGCAGCTTCCTCATCCTGCTCGTCTGCTACAGCCTCTTCAACTGGATCGGCATCTCCTCCTACATGCGGGCCGAGTTCCTGCGCCTGCGCTCGAACACGTTCGTGGACGCGGCGCGTTGCCAAGGCCTCTCCAACACGCGCATCATCTTCAGCCACATCCTCCCCAACGCCCTCACCCCGCTCATCACGCTCTTCCCGTTCTCCCTGCTGGGCGCGATCAGCTCCCTCGCCGCGCTCGACTTCCTCGGCTTCGGCCTCCCGCCCCTGACCCCCAGTTGGGGCGAGTTGCTCCAACAGGCGCAAATGTTCCGCAGCGCATGGTGGCTCATCCTCTTCCCCTCCGCCGCGCTCTTCACCGTGATGCTCCTGACCGTCCTTGTCGGCGAAGGCCTGCGCGATGCCTTCGACCCACGCCAGCAGAGCAAGATGGAGTGACGCTATGGTTGAAGAAAGAATATCCAATATCCAACAAGGAATGCCCAATGTCCACGCGGAATACGCTTCGGGTTTTGCTCTCGCAGAGACGCAAAGGCGCAAAGGTTGTAGTGGAGGGCGAGCATCCCCGAAAGGTGGGCGACGGCGTTTCACTAATCTTTAGTTGCTTGCGCATCGGGATTATTTTTCAAGTGTATTTTCTTCTTGCAACGTTTTTGAAAATTTGTTATGTTTATATGCAAACAAACCCTCAACAGAGTTGTTATTGGTATGTCTAGTGTTGACAATGTGTGTGATTTTCTGAAGCGACCTGAAGCGCATGGGCGCATGGGCGCATGGGCGCATGGGCGCATGGGCGCATGGGCGCATGGGCGCTAATTAACTATATTATAGGTTTAGCTTGGTGTCAAGCAAATAGTGGCGGCGGCATCCCTGTCGCCGTTGGTATTGTCACTCAACGGCAGGGATGCCGTTGTCACACACGCATAGATGTTGCCGTTTATCCGTTTCTGTCTCTTTTATGGAAAAGGTGTAGCACCTTTTTTCGAGGTCACAATATGAGAAACCAAACCCTCGCCAGCGAGGAATGCCAGTTGCGAAAGGATTATCCAGATGAGTCACTCCGAGCCTGATACCGTAACGTTTAAGATTGCCCCCGCGTTTTCATGGAAGAAACTTGCGTCAGGGGCTATTGTGCTGGATTTAGAGAAGGGCGAATTTTTCACGCTGAATGACACGGCGGCTTTGATTTGGGAAGGGTTTGTCGCGGGAAAAGACAAGGGAGCGATTGTAAGTTCGATTGTCGCCGCCTACGAAGTCTCGGAGGGGGAGGCCCGTCAAGACATGGACGAGGTGATCGGTCTGCTCGTCCGCGAAGGAGTGTTGGTCACGGATGGTCCGTGACCGCAAATGAACAGGAGGAATGAATGAAGAAGACGAACAAGGTAGAGGGACGGCAGGTGTACACGAAGCCTGAAGTCAAGAAACACCAGTCGGTGGCTGTTGTCTCGGGCAGCGGCAAGGGATCGGGGGGGTGTAATAAATACACGTCCAAGACAAGCAGCTACTCCTATCACAACAGCTATTGGTATTAAGATGCAGGCTATTCTGCGTTACACGGCGATAGCTGTGTAACGCAGATTACTTGATGTAGATGATACATTCACATGAACATCATTATCACTGATTGTTGTAATCGTGCCTGTCCCTATTGTTTTGCCCAAGAAAAGATCAGGATGTCTGGGGATACGGAGCAGGCACATGCGCTCGCTGATGAAGACTTCAATTACTGCATTGACTTTCTGAAAAGCAGCAATGAGCGTGCATTGAAACTCTTGGGCGGGGAGCCGACGACACACCCGCATTTTGTACAGTTTGTTGAAAAGGCGCTTGGGCAGGGGCTGGATGTGACGGTTTTCACGAACGGCCTGTGGTCGCCTGATGTCTTGGGTTGGGTGGAGGTCTGTGCATCGGACAAGCTCCATTTCCTGTTCAATGTGAATGAGCCGGGACTGCAGCCCGGCGATGAGAACAGGCGGCAGGCACAGTCGCTGGCGTGCGCCGAAAAACGGGGCATGATCGGGTTCAACCTGTACCGGATGGATTTTGACGTGCGGTTCGTTGTGAACCTCATCGAGCGGTTCGGGCTGAAACGGGAAGTTCGCCTGGGGGTGGCGCACCCCATCGCCGGACAGGAGAACGCCTTTGTGCCTGACGCTGATTTGCCGGGGCTTGGGGAGCGGCTGCTGGAACAGCTTGCCCATTTAGAGGAGCACGATATTCTCGGGACCTTGGACTGCGGGTTTCCGCTCTGCATGTTCCCAGAGGATCAGCTCGGGAAACTGGTGACGCACACTAAATCGAATGCGTATTCGTGTTGCGGTCCCATCATTGATGTCGGCTCTGACCTCAACGTGTGGCCCTGTTTCCCGTTGAGTGCGCTGCTCAACGTGAACCTCCGGGATTTCAAGGCGTATGACGACCTGTACGCCTATTATGAACAGAAGCTCTCGGCGGTGCGTGGCATCGGGTTCCTTGACCGTTGCCTGACCTGCAAATATCGTATCCGCGGGCAGTGCTGCGGGGGGTGCATGGCACGGACGCTCAGGAACTGGCAGCAGAACGGCGACGTTGCCGTGCTGGAAAGATTCAAATAATACGGTCTGTGGTTCTGATGAATGCGGGTACGGATAGTATGGATCCTATTTCAGAGTGGTTCACGCGAAATATTGTTCAAAAGCCAGACTTGAAATATGCGCTTGAAGTCGTTCTACCAGATGGCACAGTGAGGATTCGTACGAATTCGGATGTGTGCTTGTCTTTTCTGCATGAGCGTTGCAGTCAAATGATGGGTGATCCTTCCAAAGGACAGGCATCTATTGATGTCGAAATGTTTTGCCTGGCAGACTCGACCTTGCCGGGTGTAAGTCCTTGTGGTCAGCCCGTTACCTATGACGGCGATTTCCAGTCCATACGGGATTCGCACATGATTTGTGTTTGGCAGTCTCCGACATTGATGGGCGCGACAGATGGCACAACGATACGAGTGCTTGCTACGGCTTTGAATCCTCAGATATCCGGATGTCTAGTAGGAGGTTTTCGTCTCAAATGCGCAACAAAAGTTGAGCCCCCATATTCAGATGTGTTGGACTTGGTTTGGTGTCTTTATGCGCGTATGTTTAATTTGGTGTTACTGCATGGTGCGGTGCTGGAAAAAGATGGGCAGGGTGTGTTGATCGTGGGTGAAAGCGGGACAGGAAAGACAACTACGGCATTGGCACTGCTCCGGGCAGGATTCCGGTTGTTGAGCGATGAGTACGCCGTGCTACGAAAAAATGAGACGGGTCAAGGAGAGATGAGCGGGCTTCTCGTGCCTCCCATGATTGTGGGTTCCGGACTCCACGCACTCTCGGAATTGGAGCAAACGTTGGGTATCCGTTCGACACAAAAAACGCCAGCCGTTGGCGTGATAACTTCTCATGCGCCTTCGGCGGTGAATGTCCGCACGGTGATTGTCTTGAAACGACCGAAGCGGCGGAGAGTAAATCATCAAGCCTCTCCGTTCGCGTCCTTAGAACTCCTTCCTCTTCTCATGGGGCAAGTGCTAGACCCTGTGCGCTCCGACCGTATGGGGATTGTCGAAGCGCTTTCGAAATTGGTTCTTGGTGTGTCCGCCTATCATGTCATTGCGGGCCGGGATGTCGGGTCGTTACCGGCTTTTGTCGAAGACCTGATGGATGAAAAGGGAGGACACTAATGGCAGGATATTGGCATACTGCGAAAAGCAAGGGCGCTTCTGTCCGTAAACGACGGCTTGAGGTCATGGCGGGTATTTATCTGCCCCTGGTGGACGATGACTTTGTCGCTAGCTTGCTGGATCAATCCACACGAGTGGGCAGGTGTGCCGCAGAGTTACTGGCGCACCGATACCCGTGGCTCTCGCTCAGCGCAACGCATACGCTCCCTCTGCGGACAGATGCTTGGCAGCGTTATCGCTTTGGTGAAGAGTGGAGACGTTTGAGATCGGCACTTGCGCAAGTCGTGCAACAGTTGCCTGACCAGTCGCGCATCAATCTCCGGCGGTTCAATGCAATCCCGGGACTGTTGCCTGACATGATGGAGGTACTTGCCGAAGCTGGACACCCTCGGGAGGCGAAGCGTGTTTCCCGGTATCTTCGGGAGGAGCATCAATACGGGGGAACGTCAAAACAGATTCTCTTCGCCATCACGTATTCGTGTAACCTGCGTTGTCCATATTGTTACGTCAAGAATTGGGAAAAAACATTTCCCGAGAATATGTCACTTGACGCTTTCCGTACGGCGTTGGATTGGTGTTGTGGGCAAGGGCTGAATGCCGTTCTTTTGGGAGGTGGAGAGCCGACCGTACATCCCGCCTTTGGAACATTCGTAACGGAAGCTCGCGCACGAAAAATGATTCTTCTGTTAGCCAGTAACGGTCTATTTGGAGATGCCGTGCGTTCAGTCATTACGGCTGACGCATTCTCTGAATTTGTTTGCCATGTCGAACAGGATGTCATCTTTTCGAATAAACGTATGGGAAAATTACTTTCCCGCAATATAGTCTCTGCTCTGGCCGCTGGCGTGAGAACGCGATTCCGCTATACGTTGACATCGCAATCTGATTCTCTGGAACGCCGGAACATTCTGGCGTTGGCGCGGCATCACGGGATACAGACCGTCAATTACGGTTTTGCCTTTCAGAACACAAATAAAAATAACGAAAGTTATCGGTACGAACGGATTGCCGCGAAAACGTTTGACAACACATTGAACCAGTTCATGGATGAAGCGCACGAGTTTAATATCAATCTGCATCTTTCAAAGCCTTTCCCGCTCTGCCATGTGAGGCGGACGACGCTACAGCGGATGGCGGTTGTGGGAGGATTAAGTATGGCCTGTACGGCCGTACGGCGTGGATACAGCATGAATCTGACCATCAACCCAGACCTCTCGACCTTGCCATGTAATGCACTGAACATCGTTGGGCCAAAGATTACGGAAGTTCGCAATATCCGTGCGTTCGGCCGATTTCACACGGATATCCTGCGCCAACTTTACCAGACACCGTGGATGCCGAAATGCAAACGCTGCGTTTTGCATTATCGTGGACTGTGCCAAGGTGTTTGCCTTGCCGAACATATCACCCCAATGCTCGCGCCCAAGGAGATTCGGAGAGGACGAATATGAAACCTAATCGAAACATTACCGATGTGCTCTTCGAAAAAGGGGATTTGTCGCAAATGGATAGAATGGGTATTTATCGCTGGGACATTGTTATGGTCCATGATTGTAATCTGCGCTGCGCATACTGCGCGACGGCTCACGGGAATTTCGGTCAGGCGGAAAAGGTCATGTCGCTGGAGACCGCCAAGGCACTGGCGGAGCGGATTGTGCAGTACGCCGACTCGACGCGCATGACGGTGTCGCTGGGGTTCGGCGGGGGGGAGAGCTTCCTACATTTTGACCATTTTATCACGATTTATGATTTGATTGCCAATGCGTGTCATGCGAAAGGTATCCGTGTGCAAACCCTCGTGGCGACGAACGGTACTTTGCTGGATGAGGCGCGGTTTCAGAAACTCATCACGCGCAGGATAAACTTGGGATTCAGTATTGACGGCCCGGAGGACGTACATGACGCGAACCGCAGGACTGCGGGAGGGCAGGGAACGTTTCAGACCGCGTTCGCCAACTGGCAACGTTACCGGGTGCTCATGCAGGAGGAGGGCTCTTCGCCGGAGGGTTTCATCCATTCGATGTTCTCTCTGAAATCCGGTGCGCTCAAAGACATCTGCGCGTTTTGGCTCCAGCAGGGGATACCGCTGAATGATGTTGTCCCGGTCAATCCGTCCCGGTTCAGTGACGCCGCTGACCGTCGCAATGTGAAGCACATTCAGGACGCTTATTTGAAAGGCTTGCGCGAGTGGGCACTCGAACAGGCGGGTACTTGCACGGCGATGACGTTTCTGCGTGACTACCGCGGCCCCAAAGGGATATTCGAGGGTTGGCGGAGGCTGCTCCTGGGGGAAGAGAATACCTTCTGCACACCCGCGCGAGGGGTATTGGGGGTCGGGTGCGACGGTGACCTCTATCCGTGTGAGCCTTATATCGGCATATCGCAATGGAAGTTGGGCGACCTGTTCAATGGGATTGATGCGGAGAAAGTATCCGCGTTTGTGAAATGCTGTGAGGACGCGCAAGCCCATTGCGAGGGGTGTCGCCATCGGAAGGTATGCGGTAAAGCGTGTTTCGGGATCGTCGCGACGGACACGCCGTCGCAGAATGTCAAGCGGGGGTGCCGGACGGTTGCGAAACGGGATGCCCGTATCATGGAAGAGAGCTTTCGCAAGCTGATGCGAAACAAAAACAGAGGGGATTGTGTATGAAAAAGGCTTGGATGTTGGCGTTACCCGTGGCGTTTGTTTTCGGCTGCACGTCAGTGCCGAAGATAAAAGACCGTGTTGAAACAGAGGTGCGGAACGTGTCGGAGGCTGCCGCGGGCGAAGTTGTGGAACGTGACACGCCCTTCCTGCCGTGGCGCCAGCCGGAACCTGCGGACGTGATAGACGGCGTGATTCTCGGCGACCGCCTGTATCGGATTGCCATCCATGACATCCGTTTGGCAGATGTCCGGCGGGAAGATGCCAAATGGCAGCCGTGGCCGCGCCTGATCGCCGACGGGTGGATCGAGGCCCCCGTCGGGAGTGACTCGGATGTCTATCTCAGCGGGGGGCTGTTCCTGCGGTTCGACCTCGTTCGCGCGATCCTCTATAAAAACGCCGTGACCGTGGCAGAGGTCCTGCAGGCGGTCAGCCTACAACGGCGGCTCGATGCCGCAAACAACGCGGCGGTCCTGTTCCTGAAACGCGCCGTTGATCTGAAGGCGACGCAACGCGCACAGGAGCACCAGCAGCGTGTCTGCAAACTGATTGATCACGCAGAGGCGGATGGGGAATCTTTGTTCATGGCGGGGAAACTTCCGTCAAACCAATGGCACACGTGGAAGCACCGCCGGATTGAGAACGAGATTGAGTCGGAACGGCTGGTCATCCGTCAGCTCAAAGCAGAATGGGAGATCGCGCAGTCGTATCGCGGGATGCGGTCGTTAGAGGCGGTTGCCCAAAGCGCGGATCAGTTTATCGAGCGGCTCTCCGTAAACCGGGACGGTACGCCCGAGAAAATGTCAGCCGTCCTGATGCGGGCGCCCGGTGTGACCGATGCCCGGCTGGCGCTCTTTCTGGCTGAGGTCTCGATTTTAGAGTCGCGGCTGAAATGGTTGCCGAGCCTCAAGCTGGACTTGGGGGGAGGCCGGATACCCCTTCGGGGAAACAGCGGGAGGGAACACCGTGGGATTGTCCCCGCCGGGGGCGCTTCGATGACGCTGTATGATTTCGGGGAGATCGCGCGCGGTGTGAAACGGGCGGAGATTGAAACCGTCCAGGCGCGTGAGCGGATGTTGCAAGCGGTTGAGGTTGCACGCTCAAACCTCGAAACGGCTTCACAACAGACGCAACGTGCGCGTGCGATGATTGATTCGGCAACCAAGCGGTGTGCGGCGGCAGAACGGATGGCGGCAGAAATCAGGGCATTGATGGAGGCCGGGAAAATGTCGGTGATGGATGTGCATGAGACGGAATGGTTGCGGCTGGAGGCCGAGGCCCTGCTGGAGCGTTGCCGGAACGATTATAGGTTCGCGGTTATTGAGGAACGTGCCGCGCGGAATGAAGTGCTCGATGAAGAACGGCAAAAACGGGTCTTTGGGGGATATGCGGGTGGGGGCAGGGGTGAGCAGGAATGGCGATGAATAACTTTCCAACCAGTGAACATCTCCGGACACTGATTCGCGCATGGTATCACCACGATTCAGACTGGTCGCCTCCCGTGCAGGATTGGGACGGGTTCTGGACGATGGCCCGGCGGCATGGGCTGGACGGGATGGCAGGGGCGCTGGCGGTTCACGGCGCACAGATACCAACCCCCTTGCAGGAACGGGCGATCCACGCTTACGCTTCAAATGTCCTGCGGTACAAGCGGGCCGAAGCCCTGTGCCAGACAATCAGCCGTGCGGCGGGCGACAGGCGGCTGAGCGTGGTCAAGGGACCCGCGCTCGCCGCTGCCTACGGCGATGAGGGGGTCCGGGGGTTTGGCGACATTGATATTATCATTCCTGATGCCGTTTCGGGTTTTGACTTGGCCCATACCTGTGGGCTGAAAATCCAGCACGGCCTCATCGAGACACCGACCGTTTTCTGGAAGCGGGTGCGGAATATCGGAAGGATTGAGGCCTCTGACGCGCAACAGATGACCGTGGAGTTCACGCATGGTGCAGACAAGGGCAACGAGCCGCTTCACACGCTCTTCACCGAATGGCCCGGACATTTCCTGCTGAAGGCGGACGCGCAACAGCCGTTCCCCGTCCCCGAGGACCATGCGCATATCATCTTTCTGCTCCAGCACTTAGCCGTGCATTGGTGCAATCGGCTGGTTTGGCTGGCGGACTTTGCGGTGGTCATGCGGCGTAAGCGCTTTGACGGCGCATGGCTGGAAGAGGTGGCCGGGCGTTTGGAGATGCGCAGGTTCCTTCATGCGGTCACCTTGTTCTGCAACACGGCGATTGACGCTGATTTGCCTGTCCTCTGCCACGGCAAACGCGGGTGGAAAGACGGGCTGTTCTTGGCGATGCTGTCCGACGAGGCGTGGGCGCGTCCCGCGTTTTCCAAGTACGAAGGCGGGAGGTGGTCGGATTGGGTCAAAGACCCGGTTCTGGGCGCGTTGCACCTGATTTATTCATCGGACCTCTCCCACCCTTCGTTCTCCCGCAAGTGGCAGGCATCGAAGTGGACACAGGATTGGCTCCAGTATGTGATCCACCCGAAGGGTCACGCCTTTTACTATCTGATTATCCCGATTTTCCCGTTTCTGTTTCTGGTCATGCTGTTGCTTGTTTGTGTGGCGTTCCGGCGGGGTCCGCTCGGGTTCTTACGGCTTGCCTCTCAACAGGCGGCGGAGCAAGAGGTGAAGTCTATGAAAATGTTAAATGTTGGTGTATCCTTGTTAATCGGTGCTGGCGCGTTGTTGTCGGCAGGGTGTGATTTCCGTCAAGCTGTTGTCACGGAGGTCGCTTCCACAGGGCGGCCAACGGAAACGGGAACACGGGCGGCGAATGTGCTGGAGTGCCTGGGGACGCTCCACCCCGTCCACGTGTTCACCTTGCGGCTGAACCCCAACGATGTCGTCGAGTCCGTCCATGTTAAACTGGGTGACGCGCTAAAGCAGGGCGACCTTCTTGTCACATTGTCCAATCCCGTCTTGCAGGGCGAGCTTGTCGCGGCGCGCGAACGCATATTGGCGCTGAAGCGCGAGGCGCTGGAAACCCATTCGCTGCAATGGAAGAAGGATGCGGCGGCGGCCCGGCTGGCGGAGTTGTCACAGCGGCTTGAAGCGCAGGAAGCCTTACGCGAAAAGGTCACAGGCTACAATCCGCAGACGCAAGACCGTGAGCTTGTTGACGAAAAGAACCGGGTGGAGCGGGAGGTGAAAGGTTATGAGGGCGACATTCAGCAGCGGATGAACATGGCTGAGCCGACAGACGAGTTAATCGGGAGCCTCGAACAGCGGATAGCGGAAATCGAGAACCGCCTGGCGCGGTTGACCGTCCGCGCACCCCACGCGGGGGTCGTTGTCAGGCTGGAGCGTGACCCGAACCCCAAAGACGGGCTTTTGCTGGAACTCCACGATCGGGCGGGTTTTATCGTGCGGGGGATGTTGTGGCAAAACCAACTGGAGCACGTCAAGCCGGGGTGTGAGGTCGCCATCATCCCTGACTACGCATCCGCAAAGCAATGGACAGGGCGCATTTCTTCTATCGGCCTCGCGCCGGTCATCCATGCGGCGGTTTCGTTCCCGCAATATCCGCTGGATGTCGCGCTGGACGATTATGACGACACGCACATGCTGCGCGACGGCATGACGGTGATGATGCGTATCCGTTTGGACGGGGAGGCGTCCCAACCCGAATAAAGGAGCAGGCGTGGAATCTGTTTTACAGCTAAAGGACGGGTATAAATCGTGGAAGACGGGAGGCAGCCCGTGTGTCTGCCTGAAGGGTGTCTCGCTGGAGATTTACGCGGGGCAGTCGCTCGCGGTGGTCGGGCCGTCCGGGTGCGGGAAGTCAACGCTGCTCCACGCGCTTTCGCTGCTGACGCCGCTCGACGCAGGGAGTATCCGTCTGCTGGGGCGCGAGGTGAGTGCGCGGAGGCACGGGGCCAACCCTGCGGTCCGGAGTTCGTTTGGCCTTGTTTTTCAGGACGGGAAACTGATTCCCTCGCTGAGCGTACTGGAAAATGTCTGTGTGCCGTTGATCCACCGGGGGGTCCGGTGGTCGCGGCAAAAGGCGCTGGCCGGCGAGATGCTGGAAAAGATGGGGCTTTCGCATCGCTTGAACCATCAGACCCGTCACCTGAGCGGAGGCGAGCAAATCCGTGTGGCAATCGCGCGGGCGCTGGTGCTTGACCCCGCGATTGTTTTGGCGGATGAGCCCACCGGCACACTCGACTTGAAGATGGGGATGCAGGTTGCCAACCTGCTGTTCGCGATTGCAAGAGAAAACCGGGCGCTGGTCATGGTCACCCACAATGAAACGCTTGCCCGGCAGGCGGACCGGATGGTCAGGATGGTTGACGGGAGCGTCACGATTGAAACGCAAGCTGGTTGTATTGAGACATGAGAGGGTTTTCAAATAAGGGGAGGGGAGACGGGGCTTGGATTTCCTGTTTCGCGCGTCTGTTCCTTCAGCATCTGCGCGTATTCAGGTGGTCTCACTTTCTGGTGGTCATCACGATGGCCATCGGCGCCTTGGCCATGTCCGCGACGTTCTTTGTGGGCGACGGCGCGAAGGCCAGCATCTGGAAGGATATGGAAACGCTGCTGGGGAGCCAGATTATGATTGGCCCGGACGAGGGCCCGAACGGCGTGTTGCTCACGCGGCGCCCTTCCGTTTTATTTGTGGAGGACGACCTTACCGCGTTGCGGCGAAACGTGACGTATGCGAAGTGCATCGTGCCGCACCCCATGCATTACACGAAGCTCGTCGCCAACGGCATTGAGATGGGAGTCATGCTAGAGGGACTGTCCCCTGAGCTGGTATCGGAAAAGGCCTTCCAACCGATTAAAGGCCGTACCTTTTCGGAGGGGGCCGTGAGCGGTAATTTGCGTGAATGCCTCGTGACGGAATCGCTGGCCGAACAGCTTGTGCTGAAAGGCGACGAACAGGTCAGCGTTGACGGCTACCTGTTCCGGGTCGTCGGCGTTATTTCTGACCCACCCATGGCGGACACGCGCAATAAAAGCCGTATCATCGTGCCGTATATCTTTGCGCACCTGTTGTACGGCAAGCCGGGGACGTATAAGTTCTTTGCGGTCATCTGGCAGAGCCAGGACACCTTGGGGGATTTGTTGAAACAACTCGAGGACACGCTTGATGTTCAAATCGGCGTGGACTGTTACTGGATATCGTCAAGCCTGCTGACCGCGAAGCGTCAAAAGCAAATCGTGACCAACGTGATGGCGTTCGGCGCGGCCCAGGCGTTCTTTTGCGTCCTCGTCGCCTCGATCGGGGTGGCGAACGTGATGCTGGCGACCGTCGTCCGGCGCAAAAGGGAATATGCCGTCCGCATTGTGATGGGGGCACGTCAGCGGGATATTTTCGGGCTTGTCCTGACGGAGAGCCTGCTCCTGGGG
>Ga0123353_10002793_pt1 | contig 21783 bp, 16 predicted proteins | sample TergutLab28metaG_3_FD_92763 | JGI IMG/M metagenome (GOLD analysis project Ga0123353, IMG submission 92763) | Labiotermes labralis P3 segment gut microbial communities from Petit-Saut dam, French Guiana - Lab288 P3 | ecosystem: Host-associated > Arthropoda: Insects > Digestive system > Gut ... | reverse complement strand
GGTTCCCAGATTTCGTGACAACGGCGCAGGATGGTGGTAAGGTTGTCAGCCTTACGCACCGGCCGCCTTTACCCCCAGGAAATACTCCTGGTACTCATTTCTGTTAGAGGCTGAGTCGACCCCGGGGCCATGGTGCGATCGGAGGGATTTTATGTCAATGAAAAATCCACTGACACCGGCTGGGATCGAACCAGCGACCTACTGATTTGTAGCACTGCACCTTAACCACTGTGCTACCGCGGTCCCCCACTGATATATATATATATATTGTTTGTTGTATTATATATTAGAAGATGGTAAAATTCATATAAAATCTGAATGAAATCCCGTAGATATAATTAAAATGTGTAATTGTTTATTCGCGATATGCGGACTACGTCATGTGGATGTTTACATAATTATTAAAAACTCTACAAAAGTCTGGTTAAGCATTTCACAACATTCGTATCTAATTACATAAAATAGTGCAATATACAGAAAATGCAATATGTTTATTGATGAGAGTTGGTGAAAAAAGGACTATCATTATATTAGGATGCACGGTCAAGCAAAACGTAAAAATGTTAACAGTGTTCACTCTCACTTTCGAGGTGGTGAAACTTTCTGGTTTATGCATTCAAGCATGGTAGAAAGAACATGAACGCAACACTTTTAAAATCGACCCATGATCTGCACGACATCACGCTGGCTACAACATAGTTGACAGTCCGACCTAGCCATCCAATTACACACATGTCCAGTTTATAGTGTGCTTCAGCGCGGTACTTTATGGCACAGAATGTTTGCATCCGGGTTTAATTCAGAGCACTTCCAGGATGTACTATGACATAAAGTGAGTTGAATTGCAAGGTAAAAAAAAAATGCGGATGCAGGTTTTTTATGCAATAGAACTGTTAACAGCCCCCTTGCTCAGGGGGCAGTATAAAAGATAGCGCCTTCGTAAGTATATCTTTTAAAAAATCCACTGCAACCAAACAACGCAAAATTCCAGCTTCCTGGCATATGAATGACTAAAACCGAATATCTTCACCTAAACCTACGGACCTGAAAACTAAAATTGGCATTCAGTGCAAAGTAGTTTTCTGTAATCTTCGATTCTAGTAATTTTTAACTCGCGGAGGTCTTGTGTTCTGAGGAAACTCCGAAGGCGACCAAAAATATAAATCACAAGTCTCAAGTAAAACAAAAGAAGCATAGAATGAGCGTTCATGTACGTTACAAAAGAGTGATGCAAACGAAATTATAGTAACGTAATGCCTATATGATTATTTACAAATGTCAATAAAAATTCCCCAAACACTGGTGGAAATGCTATTGAGAAGCACCGTCACTTTAGACAAATACTCAAACTTTTTTTTCGGCACGTAAAATAAACCCAACTTCAAAAAAAAAAATTTTTTTTGGCAAGCTGGATAAACTGTGCATTTTACGTTGCGATTCCTCATAATAAAATCACCGATATTGGTGATGGAATGCTGCCGTACCATTCAAAATTTCAAACATTCAGAGATAACAAATGTTGATGTTTTTCTGTCCGTGCAGTCAGTATAATCCCAGTAATTAACCAACTGAATGCACAAATTCTTGTTTTATAATAAGTTTATTATATGCCTCTACATGTTTCGAGCAGTAAGTGCTCATCATCAGGAGGTCAAAACCGTATTATACAGCATCTGGTATCATCACCTGGTATGATACCAGATGCTGTATAATACAATTTGACCTCCTGATGATGAGCACATGGTGCTCGAAACATGTACAGGCATATAATAAACTTATTATAAAACAAGAATTTGTGCATTAAGTTGGTTAATTACTAAGATTCAGAGATCAAGTCTCCAGCAGGATATATAAAATTATGTTTTTCGCGAAGTGTCCAGGCAAAGCCTGAGACAAACTTACTCCCCTAGATCTCATAAAAAAAAAAAGTCGTAATTTACCGCTATTCTATCGCTGATCCCTGTAAGTCTGGATAGAAGTAAATATAACCTCAAATTTATAAACACGAGGAGAGATCTAATTGCTTACACAGCTGGGTAAGTCTAATTTAGACTGCCTCGGAAAGAAATTGAAGTTCACCGATTATTACTTCAGTATAGCCCACTCGCAAACGAGTGCAATGTTTTAAAATCTCTCATTTGTATGACCTTGTCAATCCCTACCGAACGTTATGGCCGTCTCGGCAAGCATTGTCAAAGTTCAACGTTCACAGTCCGTAGACAAATTTCTGGCTGTTAAAACTGCCCCATTAGATTAGAACTTCTCCTCAACTGTTTATGTGGGAGCACAAAACGTTACGAATTTGTAATTTTAATATGCGAAAATCCTTCGTTACGTTAGAATTTATAAACAAGCCGGAAAAAAAGCATTCAGGACTTACTATTATTGATATAGACAACTTGTGGAGAATGGGATTGAAGCTGTAGCAATTTTACTGGTACAGTACAAGTGAAAGTCAGATTGTGTCTTTTCCGAAAGATCTTAATCCTCGGAAATTCCAGTTGCAACAAATGAACATCCTAAATAAATAAAGAATAAATAAATTGCAATTACAACACTTCATTCCATTCTTAAAAACCTGATCACGTAAATCAAGAAGAAAAAGTTCTGACCACAGTTCGTAATATCAACCTAACCAGAACGTCAAATAACACACTGGTAGAACTTAGAATGCTGGATTTCAACTTAATATCTAGTACTTTAAATGTCACTCTAATAACTTCCTGATTTAAACTACAAGCAGAACGCCTAGAAGTGTCAACCCAAAGTTTACACAATTCATGCTTCTACAGAGAACAGCCATTAATGACACAAAACAGATACGTCGAGGTCGTTCAACAACATGTGAATCAACATAAAAATTAATATCGGTTTCAACTTACGTAGCTGTGTAGGGTCGTTTGTGAGATTACTTCTTCACCGAAAAATGTCTAATTAATTTCACGTCACATCTCTGCACTGACACAACTTTCTCCACCGAAATTTCTGACACTAACATAATGCCACAAGATGGAGAGACCAACAGCAATACAGACGGCACGCCTGACATGGCTTACCCTGCTCCTGATGAACATAATGCCAACGAACATTCCCTCCCAAAATTACCCGTATTCCTAGCATTTAATCCAGGTGCCACTTATGGCATGGAATCACGGATAACGTTGCCAATCAGCAGAATGCGCCACTGTCGTGAAACAGCCGACAACCACCGTTGACGCAACAGGACAAGATGGTTGAATTCAAGGTTTGATGACTGTCGTTGAATGAACGCGTGACTTAACCCTTTACCTGCTAACGTGGAGAATATGGTGAGCTCTGAATAATGCTAGCAAAGGGCAAACGGGATTTAACTCGGCGTTTAAAGTGTTAAACATAAGCTGGGAGGAAGGGGAAAGATGTGAAAGTGGTCGTGGCCTAATTTAAGGTAATGGACGGAGGAATGCCACTATAAATCACTTATAGTCACCAACAAATGAACATGTGCGTTCGTTGGTGAATGTAACTCATTGTAAGAATAATGCATAATATTAAACCAATATAAACATTACCACACACAGTGCCCCGGTGGACATTAGAACTATCCATCGCCCACAATATAAATCAGTAGCGGCATCAACTGGTACAACTTGCTGGGCGCAATGTATAGTTAGTGCAAAAGAACACGATTCTCAGTCTCACATGCTCGTACTCCACACCATTCTTAGCACCCGGGGAACTGATCCGACCTCCAGAGTATCTCATAACGTTCGGAAGGTATGCCCGATAGAAATACGTACAACGTTCATACCAAGTTTCATGAAAATCTGACTCAAAATTTGAAATGGAAGGGGGGTGGGCACATAGACAACATGGTGATACGTAACTACCTCTTTACTTTTGGGAAGGGGAGTAGGCAAAATTTACAAGCAATGCAAATCAGACCACAACCATAATTTCACACCATAATGTCTTTCCATGGAATATAATCCAAACTTCTGCATAAACTTATGTAAATGGAAACCTTATGCCCATGTTCACAAACCATTTCTTTTGAATAAAAAAAAAAAAAGAGAGAGAGAGAGAGAATAAGAAGGAAAATTGTAAGAAAACCACTCCAATTCAGAATTAGTAGCAAATCCGATCAATCAAATTATTTCATAGCATCAGGCGTCCATTTGTAATTTTCATACAAAGCTACCTCCTTGGCTGGCAATAAAGTAGATTTTGATTTAATATAGGACCTAGGATTAAATTTCTTCTTTGTATAACCTACATGTAAAGATAGGGATCTGCATTTTTTGGTGGCATTTGTTTGGTCATACATGCTTTATTTTCCATTTGTGGTTCTCCTTCGTCTTTACTTTGTTTGTCACTGTGGATCACTTTGTTTCCCTTTGTTAATGTTAAGATTACCAAATGACTGGATCAGTCTGAGACAAATCTCTTTTTACCCCACAGTGTATTCTGACATCAAGTTGCCCTCTCTGTACTTGGCTAAAACACACTTATCCTCATTACCTACAAGACTTTCAATGTTATAAAACATGTACAGATTTTAAATTACATTCACTGAAACAGAGGAAAAATTAACTTATATAAATGTCACATGTGAATTCTAATGATTCTGAACTAAAATTAGGTCCCTATTTTTTTATATGTACACACAATAAATCACATCAGTGCTGAGCCCAAACTGACAATACAGGGACCAGAATTAATTCACAGCAAAATAAATGTGGGCAACGTTGAATATACGAAGATACAGAAAGGTTAGGACACTTATTTATGGAAGATACAATAAATATATATATATCAGAATTAAATGTGTGTGATCAGCTTTGCATTCTGGCATTTGAACCTCAATGGCAAAATCCTCTCATTACTACCAAAGAAGAGGCTGGATGGATTCCACAACTGCTCTGGACACAGTGGGGAATGTATGTGTGTATTTATTTATTTATTTATTTTCCAAAGGTACAATAAATTTCATATGCATAAATAACAGTGGGTAAGATGATTGTTTTATATATTTTAATCTTTATGTTTTCAGACAGGAAATGGGAACTCAATGATTGAAAATTTGATTTCTTAGTATCATTTCCACACATTTAAACTCTGCCACCTTTTCAAAGTTTTATTAGTTACCTTCATGTTGTGAGTGTGTCCTGCAATCTGGTGATGAGAGACAAACATAATACAAAGTCTTCTCTGCATGTTCTTCTACATCAACCTCCTTAATAGATTTTTTAAAAGTATTTCTGTTTTCAACCACACTTTTAACATCATAAGTGCAGACCAGTAATTCAAGCATTCCATTCAATTTCAGTCTAAATAACATATTTTCAAGCAGTCATAATATTTACACTGTCACTATATACAGTTTCACTTATTTATACTGATTGGTACCAATAACATGGAAATAAATTAAGATGTAATCATTAAAGAAGTGCAATAACATTTATACAGGGCAGTCCATGGGCAGTATTCACTCTAAGACAAGTGACTTAAATTTTTAATGATGCCATTGAATGTAATAAAAGTACACCGGTATTACAGAGATCCATCCCTTGCAACGCACTAAATTAATCACCATGAAGTCCGTCACCCTGTGCACAAAGTTCATGGGAATGGCTTCAAACCTGTGATAAGTGTGGGCTTTTACATCCTCAAAGGTGTAAAGTCCATATGGAAATATTCTGTCTATTAAATACTCCACAAGAGAAAGTCTGCAGACATGAAGTTAGGGGAATTCAAGTGACCCTGAAACAACAATGAATCAAGGTATGATGTTATTAGAGAATAACATGCTCCCTGCATCCATGCTATGTCAGGAGGTGTGGGCAGTTACACCATCTGGCTGAAACATGACGGCTTCCAGGCGTTGTTGATGCGGCACAGGACCAACGGATGTCATTATTTCCATCTAATATTCTTTGATTACTGTTATGGAAGGGTGTCTGCTGAAATTGTTCAGGACCAGTACCAAGAATTCTGTTTGTCTTCTCCAACATTAAGTGCGTGCATGCATGCGTGTTGGTGGTAATAGAAGATTTCGCTGCAGCATGTTCACGAAATCCCAACAAAACCATAATCAGAATTGCTTCTCATGCAAATTTAGCTGACGCACGATCTGCTCTTTCTGGGAATGAAAAAGTGAGGTTTGTGTACATAACTCTGGTCAGGTTTCTCATGAAATGTGCGGCATTAGGTCACTGCACCTTAAACAAAACGATTTGGAATTCACTCAAGCACAGCTCTCACATGCTCCATGTTCTCCAGTTTGCAGTTCTTCACAGACCTGGCTTCTCCTTTTCCTGGAAACAGTTTCATATAACTCTGTTTCACCTGACCAGACTTATTCATCTGGCCAATGTCCCTACTGTAGTCATAAAATTCCTGCCAAAATGCTTGGTATACATCCATGACCAAGTTGCTGCATACGAAGTACTGGACAACAAACATACATTGCCAAACTGAACATCTTGCACTACATTCAAGGCTGTCATGCACACGCACCCACTGAAACCCCCACTGGTTTCTCCCACTGCTGTCGCTAGCCAGTGTTGGTAATTTAAAACTACCAGCTTCCCATGGACCACACTGTACGTACTTCATGCACGAATGTCAGTGGGAAAGTATAGTCGTTCTACTAAAATATGCAGTATATTTATAAATATACAATATATCAATAAAACATAAGCACCATCTGTTGATACCTCAGGAAATGCCGTGCACCTCACATTCACACAGCCAGTTGTACAGTCTTTATGTAGACCTGTTTGGTTGACAGAGTCTCCCATTCCATTTTTAATATTATTCCTGCAAGTTAAAATCCAATCAGGCTTACTGATGAGCTTCAGATACTCAGGGGAACGAGATCATATCTGGGATTAAGGCACAGATTGGCTAGGTTTTGTGGATGGGTGGTGAAGCTAAACACAGTAGTCTAAGGAGATTCAGACACAAGGTTACGTAAGTTGTTACAAGTCACATTTTCACGCCTTCCTATGTCACCATTTGACCTAGCATAGCTAAGAAAGGACAGCCAGTTCACAGAAAAGACTGATGTGCTGGCTTGAGGGGGAAGGCATAGCTGACTAGCGGAGGCAAGGAAGGCGAACAACAATCATTTGAATTTCAAGTTAAAGTCGCTTGATTTGAAAGCAGGAAACCCAGAGACGTGGAAGGTCAAGGTTGCAGCAGCATCAGCAGAGACAGGAAGGAACACAGTATTACAACTGGACGAAGAAATGTGAGCTAACCATATGGAGCTAGCACCATGTTGTAAGACGGACAGTTCTTTTACATGTATACACTAATTTAATGACACTGTTCAGTGATAAGATCATGCAGTATTGGTGATGGATGAAATGAGTACGCAGCATATGCAGCCTGTTGGCATGATACTTACAGATAGTATGTGGCTTGCTGATATGATACTGACAGAGAAAATACTAAGTACTCAGAGGAAACCTGTCACATTGCCACCATATCCACCACAATGTGGAATGGCCTGGGACGGAACCTGGCCTTCTGCAGTGACAGGCCAGTGACTAACTGCCCGAGGCATGGCCTAGTCTCCAAGCATACTGAATGGATAGGGCCGACAGAACATGATATATGATCTACACACACATATTTTATTCTCTCTGTCCTGTATTATTTTGTTGAAGCATTAGACGTTCTATTAACCTTTTGGCACCGGAATTATTTTCTTAATTTTAGCACACCTGTATATAAAATGTGAATAATACAGGAACCAAATACGTTAGAATTATGAAACAAACTGCATTTCGAAGAGAAAAAAACGGAGAGTATATACCATGTTTAAAATATTCAGTACCTATATTTGTTGAATAAATATATGAAATGCAACTTTGGAGGTTAGCGGTGCGGTACGACCACTATAGTTGACATTAGGCACCAAAAGGTTAAATTACTGTGGAAAGACTACTATTGACTGTGTGCTGCAGTAAAGTGAGGTTCTTCCACAAAATCTGAGTGGTTACTTGTTTCTGCAGAATATCCTATTTACTTTGAACCATGAGGATATACACCATTTTATAAGGAATGTTCAAAAGACTCATCATTTTGGTTCATGCACACATGTGAGTGGGTTGCCCCTTAACGTCACACTCGTTTTAATGTATCACTCATGTGCCCCGCAGGTCGTGATGATCCAGCATTGCAGCTGGTACAGATCATGTACTTTTCCAAGTGTGTCAAGCACTTCACAGATGGCCCCACAAAAAGAAGTCCAAGATGCACAAGTCTGACAGTCTTGGTGGCCATTTCTATAACTTCTTTTTCCTATCCAACACCTGGGAACTACCAATCCAACCATTCACACATAACCCCATAATTCCAAGTGAAAAGGACATGCTGTATATGGACAAACTGCATGACACTAAGAAGGAACTTCAGATTGCTAAAACCTCCTTGAAGTTAACATAGATAGTGTCATTATTTACTTATATTGACAAGAATTGTTAATGAGATAGCTGTTACCATCTAATGAGGAATGCAATCAACAAATTTGGAAAATGTAAAGTCCCAAATCTCTCACTCGTTTTCAATAAGTGAAATTCCTACTATCGATAAGTATACTAAAAATGATAGCCTAATAAATGAAGATGTGTAGACTAATTTCATGTTAAATGAGAAACAGCATGAAAAATTACATGGACACATTAAATAGTATGGACAGGTATCAATTTGTTGAATGCTTTCTTCTTGGTAATTCCCTGGCGTCTGAAAGGTATGAAGAATTCTTCATACGTATCCGCCTATGAAGATGGAACAGAGTGATCTGAAACATCGGCATATAAAATTCGGATGCCGGGGAATTACCCAGAAGAAGGCATACAACATTCAGAACAAGGCAAAAGTTTGAAATCAAGAAGTATTCTACATTCCACTCCCATTTATGAAAAGACTGACTTCATATTATGCACCATTATATCTGTAGCAGCTATACTCACCTGGTCAGCTCCGAAAATCTAGCTGGATCCAAACCAATCTGAGCTCATTGCACCAAACAAGGCTGCTGCCCCTGACCTCACTAGTTCACTAGTAGTCTGGTCAGTTTTTGACTTTGGGCTTAATTTCTTGTGCTGCAAGTGTAAACAGACGTGTTAATATCAAGAGCACAATACTCATGCATGAAAATAACTATTTTAACATGAAAAATACATGATTCTATAATTTATTAATCTGTCTTAAATTTACAGCAGTAGTTCCCAAACCATGATACATAAAACCCTTAGCCATGTCACTCCAATACACATATTCACTTTGTATTTATTTAAGATTCACTTTAATAATATCCCAGTATCTTCACCTAAGTTTCCCATGCTGTCTATTTGCTTCAGGTTTTCTGACTAAACGTTTGTATGCACTGCTCTCATCTCCTCTATTTGAACTACATGCTTCATCCCAACTCACTCTTTAACCCAGCTGTCGACTACAGCTGATGCACAGTGTGTGGCTAAAATGTCTGAAGTCATACAAAGACATGGCAAAGAACATGCCAAATAATGCCAGCCATTAAATTCCCAGCTTTTGTAAAGTGCATCCTGCATTTAATTCCAGCCCCAAAGGGTTAATGTTGACAGTAACAAATCATGTTGCTCATTAAAATACTACTGTTACTTTCTAACCCCATGTTACACGGTCACTCTTGAGAAACCTCACCTTGTCACGAAATTCCCCACATTTTATAGAACCATAAGATTCATTACCATGTTCACAAAAGCCTACCAATGGTTTCTGTCTTGAGCCAGATAAATGAATCTACACAATTCCTTGCAGTATTTTAAGATCCATTTGAATGTGTTATGCAGGAGACAGGCAGAGAAATTAATCTGAACTGAATTCAATCTGCTCCTAACTTCGCTGACTTCTTTAAATGTAATTTTGATTTCTTACTGTGTTTCACATGTTTCTGAAGTGTGTCTCATTTTTAGAGAATTTTTAGCTATCTTACTACTGTGGTTTTGATCTGCATTCTGGTGATGTCAGTACTTAATTCCACTCACACTTACATCTATGCTAAACATTAATTAATACCACAAATGCTGAATAAAACACATACACACATACCAAATACATGCACTCATAAACACACACACACACACAACACTACACACAGTTAGGTTTCTAAGCTGAGAAGCATTAGAAGTAATTTAGTGTCTGACTGCACTAATATTTATAATGGTAACTTGCTTTAAACATGCCGCTCGTTGGACTGCAGCTTCGTTATGTGTAAGTATTCATTATGCTATATTATTTTAAAAGAAACCACACTTTGACATGTTAGACTGTTAATAAAATTCCGTAAGTGGTATATCAAAATGCGTCGTCATAAACTACTTCAGAACTACAAACCTCACAATATGAAGTCATTACTGAACAGAGCCAACTCAATTAAAATTCAGCAAACACATATTGTCAGAACAGGTTTCCAGGTTTTCACACTGGTTTTCCCTTCAACTGTCTTTTTTGGGGGGTTTTAAGCCATGCAAAAAAAAGGTTTGTTCCAACATATCGGATAAAAGTGCTGCCTCCATTTTTAGGGTGAAAATCTAGTTCAGGTGGATGCATAAGTAATTTGGAGGAAGGAAAGGAATGCATAGTTATATCTGAGAGCTGGAGGGAATTTTGGCCAATCAGAGCTACAGGCAGGGAAAGAGGGGATTCAGTCTATGAATATTTGTATCAGAAGATGATATTCAACCAGGCATGAATATTTAAAAAAAGTATTTTGTGTCATAGCACAAACCCCAAATATTTAGATATTTCCTGATTCTGACAACAAGAAATGTCATAAAACATCACTGCAGGTGCTGCTCTGATTACCACATTAGCAATGAGATAAGGGTTTGCGTGCTAAGCAAATAACACTTAAAAAGCTACAGGGTTAAATGCAATATACAAATGGTTACAAATATCAAATCATGATAAACGGTAGCAACACTACTCAAGACAGTAAAAGGTTTCTCAAAGGAACTGTGTATATATTGTGAGTCTCAAAATTTCAACTGATATCCATTCTGTTATATAAAATCTGTTTCCTTCCACATTACAATCGTAGTTCATGTGTAAATCAGTTACGATTTTGAGCAAAATAGTTGTATCTAATTTGTGACAGTAAACCAGCTTTTGCCGGTCTCGGTGGCCACGCGGTCTAGGGCATAGGTCTGCGGCCACTCGCCTGTTGAGATTGTGGGTTCGAATCCCACCTGAGGCATGGATGTCTGTTGTGAGTGTTGTGTGTTGTCAGGTAGAGGTCTCTGCGACGAGCTGATCACTCGTCCAGAGGAGTCCTACCGACTGTGGTGTGATCTAGAAAGCTCGTGAATGAGGAGGCCCTGGCTCACTGGGGGGCTGTTGGGCCAAAAACAAATAAACCAGCTTTCAATTCAAGGAATCACACAAATTCATCAATAACCATCTCCAGGTATCATAGCAGTGAACATTAAAATTAGTCCTCGGACATGTGCACTGTGTGTACTGGCAGACAAGTGCCAATGTCTTGGAAAAATCTGCTGCTCCTTATTCAGATGGAGGCGGCAGTCTTAACACTGGTATCTATTCACCACACAGCATCACATCCTAGCAGAACATAATCTTAACTCCAGGTAGATAACTTAACTGTGAATGGAACTGCAAACAGACCTTTTGTAAAAAAATGTACAACACACTGTTACTGAATAATCACATGTTATACTTTGTAATTAGGGAAGGAATATGCCATGGCCATGCTCATTGAATATTACCCTGCAAACATTAAGCAATTAATGTAATGCAGATTATGAGACAGAATAGAGCTCAGTACTCTCTGATTTTCATTCAAAAGCTTACTTTTAGAGTAGTCTGTACCAAACAAAGTTTAACAACATACAGAAGAATCCATTTATCAGTATAGGAATATACCCATTAAGTCTTATCTTTGGAAATGTTCTATCCTGTCTTTTTTTCATCATAATATTACTTGTTAGTTCCATTCTCTACCAAAACATAGCACACTTTTGATACATACACATTTCATAGGGACCATCACAGGGTAAATAACTGCAATGAAATAAAATATTTATGTTCACAGCCAAACCAATGTAGTGAAAAGTCAATTATACATACGCTCCTGAAAGGAAGGTCTTGTGTTGCATTACTTCGTCATTTTGATGTTTTGATGTGTACACTAAAAATCAGCATTAAGCATACAGCCTTTACAATGCCAGGTTTCTGGTGATGCTGGAGGACTATTCAATAACACAGAAGAGCGCAGTTCTAATCTACTTCGTACCGGACACCTGTAGTCACGCACTGTCTGCCAGTGTGTTTACTATGTCGAACGTGCAACCACACACTTTACACTATCACAGCAGTATTACAAATGCGTTTAAGTTGCACGTGCCTCATAAAACTGTGACCAAACAATTCCAGAGAAATTAGACATATTTTATGTTTCCACACAACTTCTCAAAGGAACTGGCTGAACGATCTGCAGACTTCCCAATTCTAGCATAATATCATAATATGTTTGTGGCCAGGCCCTAGGACATACATACACCACTTCTTTTCATGACTAACGATCATTTGCTATGCAGTTTCATTAATGCTGATTCTTCAGTTGTTCTGGACCTGTTAAATATATTGTTCCTTGATATCGAAGTGTTACAATCAAGGGCTAACCAGAATCAGCTGCCTCAACAGTAGTCAGGCACTTTTTTTTGCACACTTCTGCACATTCTGAAACTTTGCTCTGCCTCACACACACATCACCATAACAAACTGCTATTCTTCAGCAAATTTACTTACTTTTCATCCCTAAGAACAAAATTTGGAGGGCAGATGGTTTATTTTTTGGTACGATCTATGAATGTAGCAGCTGCATTCAATGTGTTGAACCATTACTGCTATTCAAAAAATGGCCAACATCAACTACAAGCAAATGAGAAAGGAATCAACCAAGGCATCCTGCACCATTACTCTTGTCGGTAAGCTAAAAACTACTTGTGTACTCTCGCTTTCCTACGTACTTCTACAGTTGCATTATACTTCCCATCTTAAACTAGTCTCCACTAAATATGACTTACCTAAAGATATCAACTTTAGACAGGCAGTTCTACTATAAATCCCAATGACATGATATAAAGCAAGCTTCAATGTATTTCTGCTGTCACTGAGTAAACTACTTAAACTCTGTGGTCCTGACTTAATACATGGATTTTATTTCATCTGTACTACTTTAAACTTATCCGTCAGCTTGTGCCACCTTTCAGAAATAGTCGGAAATACGTTGGTTCTTATTCTGGCCACACTGTATTGTAGATATAGGCATTTGTACCTAGTACCTGTTTTCAACTTCTGACTCGCAACACGAAATTATATGTCATTTATTCTAAATACACATATTTTATAATCCATTGAAGCAACAGGTTCTCATGAAAGTTTCAGTGCCTGTAAATATTTGACTGACTGACTGTATACCAAACACGAAATAATCACACAAAATAAGAAAGCACTGTGTGATGCATCACAGCAGTGATAACGCAATGGATAGTACCTTCAAAGGAAAAGTGTCTCACTGCATCACCCAGCTAACACAATCTACAAACTGTAAGGACACTATGACACTATATTTACCTGAGGCTTCACTGTATGAACCTGGGGAGCACTACTAATAACACGTGTACCAGGGGGACCTGTGACTGGCAAGAGAGGGAACCAGGGGGCACTAGTGCAGAGAGACAGCACACCAGGGTCCTCGACTGTGTTGTTGGTGGGTCCACGCAGCCCAGACACAAGTGCTAGCTTCTCTGGCCATGCAATCAGCACACCCAACAAACCCTGTTTGGAAGTATCAGATTATTAAGAACTGTATGAGATTGGATGTTTTGGTGGATCGTAGCACATTCATTTTCAGACATTGAACAGTTCAAGATAAATGGCGTTGCTATCAACTGTTCTACATGTTGGTCATCCAGGAGAGCACAACTTTTCTTGGACTCCTTAACCATGAAGATGAAGGTGCTATGATCATTCAAAACGTTGGGAATTACTTGCCCAACTACAAAGAATTAGATCCCAGAAAACTCAAAATCGTTACCTCACGTTTTCTGTCCCTCATTCCATCAACACTCCATTCGCACATCCATTCATCATTCCCGTTAATTGTGCTGATAATGACAGAGTCATTAAATTTAACACAAACCACAAGAAACCAGCTCAGTGAAAACATATATGTTGCTTATTAGTCTAATTATCAGAACAGTTAGTAAAATTGTTGTTTTGAGATAGCGGACGTATATCATAATGTAAGAACATGAACTATGCCGTGAGCCACAGAAAACACATACTTGGAGGTACCGACTGGTGAATGTTCATATCATTATTATACAGTTCCTTTTTAAGAAATTTCAAACGGAAGGAATACCATCCACAGAAGCACTGCATGACACGCCCAACAGCAATACTAATATTACCACAACAAAATGAAGTGCTAACCAACCTGCGTCCTCTGCACACTCCTCTTAATATTGTTCTGAATGTATGGACAGAAAACATCCAAGTCAAATGGATCAATTTTATCTTCAAACTTGTCACTTATCAACTGAGACTTTGCCATCAACACCTGTGGTAAGAAGTATCAACAAATCAAACACAAACACCTACATTATGTGCACATAATTACCAAGTATAACAAACATGATGACCTTCTAAGCTTCAAATGTTCCTGAGAACTATACAAAACAAAAACTGAAAACCTCAAATGTTTAAATGCCGGTTTGCATTTAAAACTTGTTGTGGATAACTTAATGGCCACCATACGGACAGCTGAAACTCATGTTTGGTATACATAATTAACACAGCAATAATAATGTGTAATGCAGCTGCATACCAAAATCAGTACAACTGCAAAGTTGTCAGGACTGAGAAGCTAAAAGTAGCTCACCTAGTCAAGAAATTTCCCCATTTATACAAAACACAAAGCTTCATTTACCACATGCAAAGAAGCCTCCCACTGGTCTGAATAGTCAGATGAATCCAGAATGCACACTCTGTGCTTACTGTTTGCTGTAAAACACATCAATGCAATGTGTGTAGAGTTACATACCCAGCATTTTTATCTCAAATATCTGAGTTCAACCACTACCTGAACTGGAAGAAAAGCTGTGAAAAACCACATTCTGAACACTGTAAATATCTGAGATATGTAGGTTATTCGGAAAGTAAGTACCGTCTGCGCATATCTCTCGCACATCCTCAAGACTGTCACTTTGCGCATGTGCAGTGACTCCCTCTATCAACTGAGAAGCCATAGATGCCATTTCGTGAAATTTGTGTTATGTTTATGTTTGTTCCTGTGTGTTAAACATGTTTAAGACAATTGAAGGGGCCGCCAACTGTGAAATATGGTCTGTAAATTGTTTTTTGAACGCTAGGAATGTGCTACCAAGTGAGATTCATCACCAGATATGTCAAGTGTACGGTGACAATGCAATGAGTGATGGCATGGTTAGGAAATGGGTTCGGATGTTCATTGAAGAATGAGAGAACATGCGCGATGAGGCGCGAAGTGGGCGGCCATCTTTGGTGAATGATGATTTGGTGCGTAAGGTCAACGAAAGAGTGTGTGACGACAGACTTTCACAATATCTGATCTGTCCCTGCACTTTCCTCAGATTTCAAGGACTCTATGACATTATCAGTAGTCATTTGGGATATCGGTGGCCGCATTCTATGAGGAGGGTATACAAAAACTTGTAACCTGCTACGATAAGTGCCTCAATAATGGCAGTGAATATGTGGAAAAATAGTTTGAAGAATGTAGAATCTGATAACAATAAAATTTTATACAAAATGTTACCCGATTTTTTTTTTACAGTGAAAAGGTACTTACATTCTGAATAAGCATTGTATTATATTATTTGAACAAACAATATATATTTCAAATTTTAATGGTATCACTGAAGCCACACTGTTATTTCTATTACAAAATTCATAAGCCAACTTTTCTGTTACAAAACCTGAAAGTAATCCAGAATTATGCATCACCTTGTTGTCTCGTGGTACAAGTAGCATTGTAAGATATTTGACATCCAGAAGCAGCTGCATGGCCTGCGGCTGAGAGATGATAGTAGCGTTGCTAATTTCATCATAGTGTCCCAACATGTCATCTACGAGGCATTCCACCAAGTCCTGGTGGATTTTTCTACAACAGATATTCATACAAACAAGATTGCAGATTTCCACACCTATCTGCATTCAAGTTACTGTCCTTTGGATCATGACACTGCACTCTTATCATTCAGTACCATGTTTCAGAGCTGTATGCTACCCCCATATTCTCTCACCTTTGTGTGGATCTGCATGACCATGTATGTGACCTCATACACAGGCTAAATCAAGGCTTAATGCTTTAACTTCAGGACCTTATTCGTGAGGTCACTCTATGTCAGACATGTCACATAAACATATGTCATATTCTGAAGTGTTATGGAGTTGTGAGTTTGCCACAATGTATTATGGCAGTCAGAAACAAGTGTCACATGCATTACACGTGCCTGTGGAAAAATAACTGTTTGTGCTATGCGTGATCCGCAGACTTGTGCCGTGGTGTGAGACATTCACTATTTTAATGTTCATACCGTGCATTTTGACTAAATAATGTTTATTAGTGTGGGCCGGGTAGCTCAGTCGGTATAGCAAATGACTATGGGCTGGACAGACCAGGATCGAATACCAGAAGGGATGAGATTTTCCGCCTGTCCAGACTTGCCCTTGGACCCACTCAGCCTCCTGTAAAATGGGTACTGGGTCTTCCCCGGTGGTAAAGTGCAGTCGGGGCGTGCTGCTGACCACTCACCCCATTCTAGTGCCGGGAAGAGTAGAGCTATACCTTTACCCACCCTGTGGGCCACACAGTGGGCCGGGTAGCTCAGTCGGTATAGCGACTGAGCTACGGGCTGGATGGTCCGGGATCGAATTCCGGTGGGGACGAGATTTTCCACCCGTCCAGACTGGCCCTGGGGCCCACCCAGCCTCCTGTATAATGGGCCTTTCCCGGGGGTAAAGTGTGGCCAGGGTGTGCTGCTGACCACTCACCCCCTTCTAGTGCCACGATCATGGAAGAGTAGAGCTATACCTCTACCCACCCTCTGGGCCACACTGGGCCTGTAACAGGAAAACTTTACCTTTACCTTAATGTTTATCAGAATACCAACAAATGCAGATAGAAGTAGTATAAAATTATTATTAGAATTACTCTGACATGTTTACTCCTGACCAATGCACCACACACACACACATAACCAGGACCTGAATTACATATGTGGCCACATTTTACCAACAGATTTTACCACAACAACATACTGCTGTATTGTGTTTTATCAATCCAATAATTCATAACTTTAGCTGACAAAACCTGTAAGCTCCCTGATGATGGTGTAAGAACACCAAAACATGTCAGAGTGCTTGTAATATTAATTTTATACTGATAGTATGAGATAATCACTCTTCTGACATGTTACACAAAGTTAAGTTGGGAGTTGTTTACTGATGATTTGGGGGCCGATGGGTTGTCCTGAAATGTCGGTAAATTAACTACCAATCTACACGGCATAACATCCCAAAAGAGCTAGGATCTCACGTTTTTTATTTCAAATATGATAGAAGTACCTCTCCAATTTTAATGCGGTGGCACAGTGGTTAAGGTGCTGTGATACAAATCGGAAGGTCGCTGGTTCGCTCCCAGCTGGTGTCATTGGAATTTTCCATCTACATAACGCACTATGGCCCTGGAATTGACTCAGCCTCTAACATAAATGAGTACCAGGAGCATTTCCTGGGGGTAAAGGCGGCCGGTGCGTAAGGATGACAACCTTACCACCAACCTGTGCCTTTGTTGTGAAATCTGGGAACCTTAACTTCTTGGAACCCTCTGGGCCACTCCAGGCCTGTAACGGGACTGCTTTACCTTTTACCTCTCCAATTTTAGTTCTGCATGGAAAATGTACCTCAATTATCACTTCTCTGGTTGGTGGATCAGTCACAGTCCAGAACACTCACCACCAAGATCCCCAGATATCAGTCTAACGCTAACAATAATATCTCATATCATGTAACCATGTTTAAGTACAAAATGTGTCAAAATCTTGTCTTCATGGGCAAGAAAGAACATTAACACAATGACTATCTAAAAGTTCATTCATTAAGTTTTGTGTTTGAACTCCATTTGTCTGCAGTAACAATATCCATATATCTCTTAAATGGACGTATGTATGTATGTATGACTGCTGCAGGTGCACGTGTGTACACATGTTACCTTGCCTGACAAGTATACGAAAATGTCCAACAATCAGTTTTCCCCTCAGAAAATGTTACATAGTAGTTTCACTATTTGAAGTCACATAATTCTTGTATAACTCCCTATTTCTTACACAAACCTTGGTAGTGTGTGGGGTGCCACAGCACTGATCACCTGTGCCACAGAATTCAGCAGTGACTGGAGCGGCAGACTGGGTTGGGACGGAACCTTGATGTCTGAGTGAATGCTGTGCCCCTCTTCTGTTTCTTCCTCAATACTAACAACATCCCATTGCTGAAACACCAATATTTATTTTTATATTATAATGATGATGATATACTTGTTGACTGCAATTGGGTAGCCACTCAGTGGCAGTAGCACAGTACACATTTACACACAAACAATACACAGAATGACATGAAACAAACATTACATAAAACAACACAAAAATTTGGAAGAGTGCAGGCCGTGCCCTATCTTTGTGGGTTTTACCATGGTATTTGCCTTACAACTGAGGAAAAAGCATGGAAAAACCTCAGTCAGGGTAGCCGGAGAGTGCCAGCTGGCACGAAGATACATAAGCATACAATAAGAACCCAACGAACCATATCCATGAAGCATAAATAACGTTAAAAAAGGTAATGGATGCTATGACAGTCAAAAAATTCCATCAAGATCATGGAACCCAACAGCCAATTAATGTGTACACAAGCGACTGCACCAGTCCATATTCTGAGCAAGCCATATCATGTCCACATCTTCAAATTATGTTTATTTAAAATCCATTTTAATATCATCTTCCCATCTATGCAAAGTCTTCTGAATATTATCTTTCCTTCAGGTATTGTTACTTAGAGTCAATGAGCAGAGGAATATCCTACATGAAATAAGAAAATGGAAGGCTAACTGGATTGGTCACATCTTACGTAGAAACTGCCTTCTACAACGGGTTATTGAGGGAAAGATAAAAGGGGGATAGAAGTGACAGGAAGACGAGGAAGAAGACGTAAGAATTTACTGGATGACCTTAAGGACAGTAGAGGATACTGTGAACTGAAGGAGGAGGCTCTAGATCGCACTGTGTGGAGGAATCACTTTGGAAGAGGCTTTGGATCTGTCGTTTGACAGATTACTGATGATGATGATTCCCACCAAACCCCTGTATGAGTTTCTCCTCTGCCATGCATGCCATATGCCCCACCCATCTCATTCTCCTTCATTTGATCACCAAAACGAAATGCTGCTGCAGCATACAAATCATGAAGCTCCTCCTTACACAGTTTGCTCCAGCCTCCTGTTACTTCCTTCCTCTTACATAAAAAGTAAAGTTCACCCTATAACAGGCCATGAAGGCCCAGAGGGAGAGGTAGAGCCCTACTCTTTCCTTAACCTCAGCGCTAGATGGGGGTGGCTGATCAACGCCATGCCCTGGCCATTTTACCCCTAGGAAAGAGACCCAGTACCCATTGTAGAGGAGGCTGAGTGGGCCCCAGGGGTCTGGACAGGTAAGTAAATCTCACCCCCACCGAGATTCGATCCCCAGACCTTCCAGCACATAGTGAGTCACTATACTGACTGAGCTATTCTGGCTCCCCTTCACCTTATGTACAATATTTTATTTAGTAACTTATTCATGAATGCCCTCAGTACATGATGCCAATTCACACAATTGTATGAGAGAACAGGTAAAATAATACTTTTATGCATTTTAATCTTACCAAATGTGTAAATGATAATTGGAATTTGATGAAGTCTGGGTGTCTGTGACATTTTAAAAACCAACTGCATCTTGTGTGCATCATGAAAACATTTCTCATTCATATCATATATTAACGTACATCAACCCCTGTACAGGCCTCGACAGGCCCTTATGGCACTGGAAGGTTGAGGCTCCCAGAATTTCTAGCCGATTGTCACATGAAGGTGGAAAGGTTGTCAGCCCTTTGCTCTGGCTGCCATAACCACGATATATCCCTGGTAATCATTTCTGTTAGCCAAGTCGAACTCAGGGCCTTACTGCGGCTGGAAGGATTAAGTCAACGAAAAATCCCAGTGACCCCTTTGGGAATCGAACCCGCAACCCGGCTGGTAGCGCAGTGCCTCAACGAACTGCACCACCACCCACCCCTCATATTCAACATGAATAAAAATTAATGGCAGGATAACATTTCATATAAAAGCCAAGCACAGTTTTTTCAGGTAGTCACTAATATCCACCCATACAGGGGCTATGAAATCGACCCCTACCGCAGCAATGGAGACACTCTGACTCCGTTGGATTTGGTAATTCAGGCGGAGGCGAGGATGACACTCTACAGACTGCATATACTTAAGCAACCAGCCGAACCTAAAGCAGAAGCAGGATTGCTATCTATCTGGAAATATGTAAGTGACTCTCTCTTAGAAATGCGTGCAGACCACATTACTCCAGTTTATTATCATTCCAAGGCCTTCAGTGTTATTGTAGACTGGGACCACTGGAAAAATAAAGACCCAATGTTCCCTGAGGATGCTTTGATCTGGTTCACCGACAGCTCTAAGGCTAACTCAGGGACAGGGTCTGGTATTTTTGGCTTGAGACCAAATAGAAGCTTCAGCTTCATATTGGGTAAATTTGCCACAGTCTTACAAACTGAAATTTATGCCATTTTACAATGTGCATATGAAAATATAAGAAGGGCCTATAAGAATAAGCGGATTCTTATTTTCTCTGACAGCCAGGCTGCACTTAAGGCACTTAGTGGCCCGAAAGTGACCTTTGGAATGGTTGCAGGGTGCCTGGATGCTCTCTCAGCATTGGCTAGCCTGAATAAGGTTCCCCTCATCTGGGTGCCAGGGCACTGGGGCATTTCTGGTAATAAGGAGGCTGATAAGCTTGCCAGACAACATTTTAGAGCCTGGATAGACCTGCCAGGCCTCAGACATGGCAAACTATTTATAGACAGACCGTGTAAGAAAAGAGCTGATGACCTAAAGTTAGGTAGGCATCAACTAAAAATGGCAATTGTGATCTACACAGGACATGCTCCTGTAAGGGGGCACCTGTACACTCTGGGCCTGTTTGATGGGGATCCAATCTGCAGATTTCGTGAGATGGAGACCGAAACAGTGCAGCACATTACTTGCTGTTGCGAGGCATTGGCTCGTCAGTGCTATAATGTCTTTGGGAGGCCGACTGTAGAACCAAAAGACATTAGCACAGCCTCAACAAGGGACCTTTGCCTCTTCATACGAGGAGCAGGGCTACTGCGGCTGTGCTGAATGAAATATTAGGGCTGCACAATAAGCCTAAGGCTGGGGTGCATTTGGTGCAGTAAGCTGACGGGCCCTAAGAAGAAGAAGAAGAAGAATATCCTCCCATGTACCGGAACTCAAGACCGCCTCTGTGGTCTAGTGGTCAGAGTTTCTGGCTACAGATACAGAGGTCCCGGGTTCGATCCCCGGCGCTACCAGATTTTCTGAGTAGTAGTGGGTCTGGAACGGGGTCCACTCAG
>Ga0123353_10002792_pt1 | contig 21792 bp, 16 predicted proteins | sample TergutLab28metaG_3_FD_92763 | JGI IMG/M metagenome (GOLD analysis project Ga0123353, IMG submission 92763) | Labiotermes labralis P3 segment gut microbial communities from Petit-Saut dam, French Guiana - Lab288 P3 | ecosystem: Host-associated > Arthropoda: Insects > Digestive system > Gut ... | reverse complement strand
GTTCGATACACCGGTCACGCTGGTAATGGACACACAGGTGACGATCATCGCGGTTGCAGACAGCGGCTACGTGTTCTCGTACTGGACAGATGACGTGGCGGCGACATGGAACCCGTATACGACGTATGTTGAGAACAACATGACCGTCGGCGTTGTCTTCTCAGACATAACGAGCAACCTGTATTCGTTAACGACCGTACCGCAATATGACTCCGGAATATACGTGAGCATAGACGGCGGCATTTCAATGCCTTTCACGAGCCCCATATACAACATACCTCAGGGAACAACGATAACGTTCAGTGCGAACGCGTCCATCGGCTCCGAACCATTCTCATATTGGATCGGGTTGCCTTCGTTGACGAACACGTACACGTTCGATATAGACAACAACTACCAGGTGGGCGCGGTGTACTATAACCCCTTCGTTCCCGGCGCTGTGCTTAACACGCTGACCCCCGGTACAACGATCAACGGTTCCGTTTACATAAGCATAGCCGGTGGCCCGATGATACCGTTCAGTTCATCGGTATCACTTGCCGCCGGTACGAGTGTGACGTTCACGGCCGTCGGCAACACAGGATACCTGTTCTCATATTGGACCGGGTTACCGACATTCGCCGATCCGTATACGTTCAATGTTAACGGTAACTACACAGTAGGCGCGGTGTTCTATCAGAACGGAGCGGACATTGTTTACACACTGTCGCCCGGCGCAGTGGTCGGGAACGGAACCGTATACATCTCGATAGCGGGAGGTCCGATGATACCGTTCGATTCGTCCGTGACGCTGGCGAACGGAACTTCGGTCACGTTCACTGCGACCGGCAGCGGGAATTACAGGTTCTCATATTGGACGGGGTTGTCTTCACTGAGCAGCCCGTATACGTTCAGTGTTAACGGTAACTATACCGTTGGTGCGGTGTTCTACGGCGGTACTGATACCGTTTACACTATCACGCCCGGCACAGCGGTGAACGGAACGATGAGCGTGAGCATAAACGGTGCTCCCGCGGTACCTTTCAGCGTTCCCGTTACGTTAACGGAAGGAACGAGCGTGACGTTCGTTGCGACAGGCAACGCAGGTTATGCATTCTCATATTGGACAGGATTGCCGACGCTCAAGGATCCGTATTCGTTCGGTGTTGACAACAACTACACGATAGGCGCTGTGTTCTATTCGAGCAGCAGCACCGTTTACACGTTAACTCCGGATGCCGTGATCGGTGACGGATCGATAAGCATCAGTATAAACGGCGCTCCCGCAGTACCGTTCGATTCATCCGTAACGCTGATCGGCGGAACTTCGGTCACGTTGACTGCGACCGGCAACGCGGGTTACACGTTCTCATATTGGATAGGGCTGCCGACGCTCAAGGACCCGTATACGTTCAGCGTAAGCAACGATATGACCGTGGGCGCGGTGTTCTACGTTAACGGTTCGGATGTCGTCCATACACTCACTCCCGGAACCATAACGGGAAGCGGATCGATAAGCATCAGCATAAACAGCGCTCCGCCGGTACCCTTCGACGCACCCGTCACATTGACGGACGGAACGAGCGTGATGTTCATTGCCGCCGGCAACGCGGGTTACACGTTCTCATATTGGACCGGACTGCCGACACTGGCCGACGAGTATATGTTCAGCCTTGACGCGGATTACACTGTAGGCGCTGTGTTCTATCCGAGCAGCAGCACCGTTTACACGTTAACTCCGGATGCCGTGATCGGTGACGGAACGATAAGCATAAGCATAAACGGAGCTCCCGCGGTACCGTTCGATTCATCCGTAACGCTGATCGCCGGAACTCAGGTGACGTTCACTGCGGACGGCAATGCCGGGTACCTGTTCTCGTATTGGACAGGACTGCCTTCGCTGACCGATCCGTATACGTTCAATGTTAACGACAACTGCACGATCGGTGCGGTGTTCTATCAGAACGGTGTCGATACGGTATACACGCTGACACCGGGCACAGCGGCGAACGGATCGATAAGCATCAGTATAAACGGCGCTCCGGCGATACCGTTCGATGCGCATGTGACGCTGATCGGCGGCACTTCGGTGACGTTCACCGCCACCGGGAACGCGAACTGTGTGTTCTCATATTGGACGGGGCTTCCGACACTTGTGAACCCGTATACGTTCGGCGTTGACAACGACTACACCGTAGGTGCGGTCTTCTATCAGAACGGTGTTGATACGGTATACACGCTCACACCCTTATCTGCGACCGCGGCGGTCATGAGCTACGCTGAGACAACGCTGGGATCATCGACAGGCGGCACGGTGTACATAGGCATAGCGGGAGGCCCGATGACGCTGTTCACCTCACCTGTGACCTTGGTCAGCGGGACGATCGTGACGCTGCGGGCGGACGCAGACAGCGGAGAGATCTTCTCACATTGGCTTGGGATCCTGTCATCGGGGCTTCCGATCCTGAGCGATCCTTACACGTTCTCCGTTGACAACAACTACACGATAGGCGCCGATTTCGAAGAGGACACCGGAATGTATACGCTCACTCCCGACACGATCACCGGTGACGGTGAGATATACATAAGCATCGACGGCGGTGCGGCGGTACTGTTCGATACGGCGGTATCGGTTGACAACTCGATGAATGTCACATTCACCGTGACGGCGGGTACGGGATACGCATTCTCGTACTGGACCGGACTTCCGACATCGGGTGACACGTATCTGCTGATACCCGACAGGAATTATGTGATCGGTGCGGTGTTCTGTACCGGAACGACATACACGCTCACGCCCGGTGCGACGGATGCAAGCGAAGGATCGATAAGCATCAGCATGAACGGTGCTCCCGCGGTACCGTTCGATTCGACGGTTACCGTGGCGGGCGGCACTCAAGTGACGTTCGCCGCCACGGGGATCGGGGATTACATGTTCTCATACTGGATGGGATTGCCCACATTCGCCAACCCGTACACATTCAGTGTTAACGACGACTACACCGTGGGTGCGGTGTTCTATGAGAACGGCGCCGATCTCGTATACAGGCTGGTACCCGGTGCGATAACCGGGGACGGATCGATAAGCATCGACATAAACGGCAGCGCTACGCCGATACCGTTCGATGCACCTGTGATACTGAAGAGCGGGACATCGGTGGAATTCATTGCAAAGGGTAACGGAAGCTATTCGTTCTCATATTGGGAAGGATTGTCGGTATTAGAGGATCCGTATACCTTCACTCCGGCCAAGAACTATGTGATAGGTGCGGTGTTCTATACCGGAACGAATGCGTACACGCTCACACCCGGCACAGCGGCGAACGGATCGATAAGCATCAGTATAAACGGCGCTCCCGCGGTACCGTTCGATTCGACGGTTACCGTGGCTGGCGGCACTCAAGTGACGTTCACCGCAACTGGCAACGGGAATTACAAATTCTCATACTGGACAGGGTTGCCCACATCCGCGAATCCGTACACCTTCAACGTGAACGGAAACCTCACGATCGGTGCGGTGTTCTACCTTAACGGTTCGGATGTCGTCTACAATATAGTTCCGGGTACGGTGACCGGTAACGGGGACATGAGCATCAGCATAGACGGCAATGCGGCCGTACCGTTCGACGCCACCGTTACACTGAAAGCGGGAACAACGGTCACGATCATCGCCGAAGGCACCGGAACGTACGAATTCCTGTATTGGACAGGACTGCCGTCGTTCGATGAACCGTATACGATCTCCTCGCTCGATAAGAATTACAGGATCGACGTTGTGTTCTACGACGCAAGCGCGGATACGATCTATACGCTGACACCGGGAACGATAACCGGCGGCGCTGTGTACATAACGATAGGCAGCGGCGCGGAGATGCTCTTTGATTCGCCGATTGATGTGATCGCCGGTACTTCGGTGACGTTCAGGGCGGCGGACGTCGGTAACTACATGTTCTCGTACTGGACGGGACTGGCAACGCTTGCCGATCCGTACACATTCACCGTGAACGGGGATATGACGATCGGCGCTGTGTTCTATCAGAACGGTATTGACACGGTGCACACGCTCACTCCGGGCACGATAACCGGTAACGGTACGGTGTACATCACGATAGCGAACGGCGAAGAAACGATATTCGATTCGCAGGTGATCGTGAAGGATGGTACCTCGGTGACGTTCACGGCGGTCGCGGGTGACGGATATGTGTTCAAGCAATGGTCAGGCGGTGTTTCCGGAACGTCGGAGACGGATACTGTCAGCGTGACCTCTGACATGACCGTCTCTGCGGAATTCACGGTCCCGAAGAGCGCATTCGTGATGCCTCCGTGGCTTGTGCTTGTCATAATGCTACTGGTCTGCGCTTTGGTGATAGCACTGATGTATCTGAAGGGTACAAGACACCGTCCGTACAACCACCGCCATGTGCTCGGTGCGCTGCGCGTGATGTACGGGAGATACAGGCTCAAGTGAAAGGCGATGAGACGCGAGGTCGCAGCTGATAAAAGGAAGGCGTGACAGGCTGTGCTCTGTCATGAGAACGCCGGAAGCGTCACTCGCTTCCTTCCGGCGCCCTTCTCTTTGCCATGATCAGTGACAGCACCGCTGTCACCGTCAATATCATCAGTATCACGGCCAGTGATATTATCACCGGCAGGTGGTAGTATTGCGAGATCAGCATCTTCGTACCCACGAACACCAGTATAGCACCCAGCCCGTATTTCAGGTATATCAGTGATGACAGGCCGCCCCTTATCGCGAAGTACAGCGACCTCAATCCCAGTATCGCGAAGACGTTCGATGTGTAGACGATGAACATATCCCTTGTTATGGCCAATATCGCCGGTATGGAATCGATCGCGAACATGATATCGGTGAGTTCGAGAACGATCACCGTTATCAGAAGGGGCGTCGCCATCCTGATGCCGTTCTTCTTCGTGAAGAACTTACCTTCATCGTATTCATCGGAGACCTTCATGAACCTCTTGCAAGCGCGTACGAAGATGTTCTTGTCCATCGATGCGCCGCCTTCTTTCTTCATCATCGTCCTTATCGCGGTGATTATGAGCAATGCACCGAACACGTATGCCATGAAGGAGAAGTTCTCAAGTAATTGGACACCGGCGAATATGAACAGAAGGCGGAAGAATATCGCTCCCAATATGCCTAGGAACAGCGCCTTATGCTGATACTTGTACGGAACACCGAAGTAAGTGAATACGATGATGAACACGAAGAGGTTATCAACGCTCATCATCAGTTCGATCACGTATCCGGCATAATATTCGGTGGCGCTTTCAGCGCCGCGGGCGAATAATACCAGAAGGCCGAACAATAACCCGGCGGAGATCCAGAACGCGGAAAGAAGGACCGCTTTCTTTGTCGTTATTTCATTATTCTTCCTGTTGAAGACGCACAGGTCGAGCACGAAGAGTGATACTGCGAGAATTATGAAGATCAGCCACAGAGTGTCTTCGGCTATCATTTCGTCCAGTGCTGATTGCGGTGAACGATTAAAATGTTCGCTTTGTGTTTTCGCATACTTTCTATTCTTTGGTTGTATAATGGCCGTTAAACCAAATATCAGGAGGGAGAATTGTATGTTAAAGAAAGGAAGTTTTGCGGCGATAATGATCGCGTCACTGATGGTGTTCGCGGTCGTGTTGCCCGCATCTAACCTGTCCGCCGAGACGAATCTTACGCCGGGCGGGTTGTTTGACCCGAATAAAGAGAATGAGAGCAGCGCCGAACACAACAGTTACGCTTGGTGCGGCGCAGTATTCACGCAATCCGACGGTAAGGATTACTTGTGGGTCGGTACCAACCGTGACCTCGGCGGAGCTGTCATAACGATGGCGCTGCCCGGAGGCGGAACGAATGCAATGTTGCGCAGCATACTCTATGAGGGAACGGGAATACCCGAGCCGAGTTCCGATAACAAAGGAACGATCTACAGGCTGTGTTTGAGCGACCTTGACGCTGAAAACCCGGAATGGGAGCTCATGTGGGAATACCCGGCTACCAACGGATACAGGAAGATGCTCATCTTCAACGATGAACTCTATGTCTTCGCCGGACTTACCAACCGTGCGACCCATGATTATTCCGTGGTCTTCCGTTTCACTGCGGACTTTGCGCAGGGTGACGACGCCGAAGTAGTGCTTTGGAGAACCGTGCCGACCGGTGTGGCGGAATATTTCCGTTCGGCCGCCATTCTTGGCGACAGGTTGTATGTCGGAACATTTGACGGCCTGATATACTCCACGGACGGTACGGGGCTGGTGTCCCATACTCCGACCAACGGAGGGGGCTTCGGCGACGACGGCTGGAGGCTTGAAGCCAGTTTCTATTCTGGCGGAGAACCCGAGGATTTTGCGGGTGGAGCTTTTGGGGATTTTGCGGGCGGCGCAATATGGAACCTAATGGGTTTCAATGACTGCCTGTACGCCTTTGTCTCCGATCAGATCGTCGATTTCAGAGTGTACAAGATGGATGCTGACGGAGAATGGTCTCAGATAGTGAGCGAGGCCGGTAAGTACCCTATAGGCATGGGCAATGACAAACATGTTGCGGCCTCGCCTTTCATTATCACGGTGGACGGTGTGGACTACATATACGTCACCACGTTCGCGAACGGTCCGCTGTTCCTGGCCAATCTCGCAGGCGACATCATGGGAATGGCATTCAACACCTCATCGTTCTCCGGTTGGTCCTCATTCGAGAAATACTGGGCACCGGCGGTCATGTACCGCTTCGATGCAAATGACGATTGGGAGCTCGTGGTCGGCGACGACACGCCTTTCGGCGAACGCATAGGCAACATGCGTGCCGGTTTCTACGACGGTATCAACCCCATAAACCCGTCATCCAATCAGTACATCTGGTGGATGGCGGAGTATGACGGTAAAACGGATAAACGATAAAAAGGAGGAGGCACCCCGCCTCCTCTCAAATTTTTCTCTGAAACAGTGTTCCGGAAACTCTTCTGGATACGGAATTTTGACTTAAGAAAAGCGTTCGGATGCGTACACGCATGCATGTGAAACGTTTATCAAGGAGTATTTCCATACCGATACCGGATGGGATAGCATGGGTGATGCAAGCACTAGCAGAGCCTCGAAGGGTAAAGGAGTTCTGGGCGGGTTACTCAGACGCGTTACCGGAGGCAGGAATGAAAGTAAAGAAGAGACCACACGCACCGGCGTGAGTCTCAAAGACAGATTCTCGGCTTTAAGGGGCGCAGCCCCCACGGATCCGGTACCTCATCAGCAGAGGACGCTTGATGATATACACGGCCCCGATGAGAATGATGTGAGGGTCGTACACACAAGCGCCGCAAGATCTATGAGATTCTCCGATCGAGTAGGTATGGAACCCTGCGCGGATCCTTTCGAAAGAAGGGTATCTTTCGATGAAGGTTATGACGATCATGAATACGGTGATGTGCACAAGGGTGCATCTGACCGCGAAAGGACGCCTGTCGGAAAATACCCGAGCAACAGGATCTCCTTCGAAGACGACGTTCCGTGCGCATCGGAGAGGAAGGACGGGATCGGATCGCGTTACTGGCCCGCTGAGAGGCACGTTGCCGATGTACAAGCGGATGATGCTAGCAATGAGCACGCGATGACCGAAGAGCCTGCGGGAAGGATAACGCTTACCGAGAGGCTGAAGGCCAGGCAAGCTGATAAAGCAAAATGCCCGGACGCCGGAACGGAACAGCACGATGAAGAGTCCGACACCATCACTGAGGTCGTTGCCGGTGTATGTGAAAAGGAAACGGTGATGACGCCCGTACCGGATGTTACCGATACGACCGATGCTGAACTCACGGAAGGCAAGGCGGAAACCGTGCCTGAGGAGATCCGTACTGATTCGAAAGAGGAACCCGCGGAGTTACCTGCGGCCGTCGAAGATGTGTCCTGTGTAATGCCCATACAGATAATCGAGATAATGAACCCCGAACCTGAGGCTGTACCCGTATCCGAAGCGGAGGATGTTATCGTTACCCCCGTAATGCCCATACAGATAATCGAGATGATGAACCCCGAACCTGAGGCTGTACCCGTATCCGAAGTTCCCGAAATGTGCATCATGATCCCCGACGAGATAATTGAAGAAGCCTGCACCGAACATACGGAAGAGGTAACGGAATGCGTAACCGTACCGTTCGCGGAATACCTTGCGCTTATGCCGGCGGACGTTGAACCGGTCCTTATCGACGACGTGTGCAGCCGGAACATGTACGAACCCGCAACGACGGTTGAATGCATTGTTCCCGTCGTGAACGAAGCTGTACTGGAGATCGAGAACGATGTGTCATTGCACGATGAGATGCATGACGGCGATGCGGACGATGTCGAATCGGACATCATGAGATTGCTGGGAGGCGTGATCGTTGACAACGATATAATTCCCGCAACGACGGTTCGCGCAGAACCTCCGGCCGCGGAAGCCCCTATCTCGGAACCCGTGGCGGAAGAGGCTGTTTTCATTCCGTTCGCCGCATTCGAAGCGATCGCACCGGAATATGTTCATACAGAGAACGAAGAGTCTGAAGATGAGATCGAAGACGAAGAGCCTGAGGATAATGAGATATGCTTCTCATTCCTTTCCGAATGGAGCACAACATCTAACGCGGAAATAAGGTTCGTATGGGGATGACCGTTCGTACACGTCATCACATAGGGTAGAATACCTGAAGGAGCAACACGATCGCAGAAAGACCTATCGCGAGTCCGATAACGACCTTCGGCGATATCTTCAGGGACTTATCGTTCTCAGTATCGAAGTATCTGATCAGACCCGCCTGCTGCTGTATGCCGCTGCCTTCTTTCTTTGCCATCAGATTCTATCAATAATACGCCCTTATAAAAACCTTATGCGCATACTGGTGTTGCACTTAAGACCCCTTTCGCACCTGAACTGTGATGTCTGCACCTAAAATCTGCAAGAACAACTCGGTGTGTGAATGATCTATCCCTTATTCATTGCTTCATATTCCCGCATTTGACCTCTCTTTCTCCGACTATTGGTCAACGATCAATAGAGTAAGAACGTTGCAGTCTTGTTTGAACTTTTTACTTTGAGCTCGTAATTATCAACGGTGTGTTTAGTCGGTGTTTCATAGACTAAAACCATGTTTACCGTCAGACCCGATCCTATTTTCTTATACCCTGTAAAACCGTTGGTCAACCATATGCCGCTACTGCTTAACTCATATACCGCTGAGCCCCTGTAAAGTTTGAAATTGGACGACGTGGCCGTCAGTTCGCCGTTGGAATTATTTGTTGTCGTCACATATATCACGATGAAATTTGCACTGGTACTGGAGAGTCCAACATTCTGTGTGTCGCTTACTTCTGTCACTGTAAACGATACGTTCCCGAATGTCCCCGTTTCATTCATCCTATATGTGCCCGCTGCACTGCCGACCAAGTTTATAAAAGCTGCAGCGAACACAACAGCCGATACTGCGACCACAGCGAGACCTATGATTGTTCCTTTCTTCATCTGAGACCTGCCCGTTGTTTGTACATAGTATTCGAGAGAGGAGTAATTATAAATTCCGCTTAAAAAGACTTATTGGTTTGGTTCTTCTGCAAAAAATATTTATCTTATGGAATATAACGCGAATTGATGCACTGGGCAGACGTGATAGCGGAGAAAGTGGCCGAGAACTGCGACAGGCCGTTGATATCAACCGGTATAAGCCCTACGGGCGTGATACATGTCGGTAGTCTCCGAGAAGCGATAACCGCAGAGGCGGTACGCAGCGCTCTGGTGAGCAGAGGCTCCGATGTCAGGATGATATACCTTATCGATTCGTTCGATCCGCTCAGAAGGAGATATGAGTTCCTTCCCCCGGCGTTCGAAGAGCATGTCGGCAAACCGATATGCCGGATACCGTGTCCTTGCGGAGAGCACAAGACGTATGCGGATCATTTCATACGGCCGTTCCTGGACGCGGCGGACGCGATAGGCGTCAAATGCGAGATCATATGGACGCATGAACTATACGAGCAGGGAGTGTTCGCCGAAGCGATAGATGCTGCGCTCACAAAACGCGAAAGGGTCATAGAGATACTTACGGAGATCTCAAAGAAAGAGAAGAACGACTCGTACGCACCGTACAACCCGTTATGCCCGAAATGCGGTAAGTTCGTGAAGAACCCGGATCTCGATTCATATAAGTTCCCGAGTATCAAATATCACTGCGACAACTGCGGTCATGACGGCGTCGCCGATATAAGAAAAGGCGACGGGAAACTGACATGGAGACTGGAATGGCCGGCGAAGTGGAAGATCTTCAATGTTTCCGCGGAACCGTTCGGAAAGGACCACGCGGCCGCCGGCGGTTCGTATGATACCGGCATACCCATAGTCCGAGATATCTTCGGAGGTGTTCCTCCGTATCCGATACCTTACGAATTCGTACAGCTGAAAGGTAAGGGACAGATGCACAAGTCCACCGGATCACCGGTGACCGGGATGGACGCGATAAACATGACCCCTCCCGAGGTCTTGAATTACACTTTCCTTCGAGTCAGTCCGGAAAGGCACATAGATTATGATTCCGAGATGGGGATACTCGATATGGCGGACGAATACGACCGTATGGAAACGTTGTTCTTCAACGGCGGCGCAACGGAAGCCGAAGAGAACGCCGTACGCGCATACGAGCTGTCGCAGCATAATGATATTCCGAAGAAGATGCCGATCCACATACCTTACAGACATCTGGTCAACGTCGTCCAAATGGCCGACGATCCGGACGGCGTCATAGAGATACTGAAACGCAACGGTGATTTCGAGAACGCTACGAAAGAGGATGAAACGCGATTGGCGGCCAGGGTCAGATCTGTAAGGTTCTGGCTGAACGGTTTTGCTCCGGATATGGTGAAATTCTCGGTGTCGAAGGAAATGCCTGATGTTGATCTGAACGCTGATGAGATATCGTTCTTAACGACACTGCTGCCCCTTCTGTCGGATGCGGAATGGAACGCCGAGAAGATACATAACATCGTTTCCGAAACGGGAAAGAACAGTAAGATCGGTTCAAAGGGCGCTTTCCAGGCTTTATACAAGATACTGATAAAGAGAACGTCCGGCCCGAGGCTCGGACATTTCCTGGCCACCATGGAGAAGGGCTTCGTCATCCGAAGGATCGAAGAGGCTTACAGCGCCCGATGAGTGAGTTCGCCGTCACGGCCCGACCACCCTTTCGTTGTTCAAACATGTAACGGCGTCGGCTTCGAAATCATTCCACAATTCCGGAACTCAGATTCCGATATTGTTGGAACTTAAGTTCCGATATTGTAGGAATTTTGTTTCAAGGATCGAGTATCCTCGCCTATTCGGAAGGAGGAACGCCGGATTCACAGTATTCCTAGGTCGGTAAGTTTCTCCGGAAGATACTTATCGGTAACGAAGTCGAGACCGTGCTTGGCCAGCGCCTGCTGCTCAGCTTTCTTCTTCATACCTAACATCGCTTCTATCTCGGACACCCAGAACTCGTCCTTGAACCTCGGATCCGTCAGCTCGGACTTAAGGGCGCCTATGTCCTGATCGCTTAACTTGTCCGTCGGAAGTTTGTAATTCAGTATATCCGACGCGGTTATTCCGATGAACTGTGACGTCGGTGTTGCCAGATAGTCGGATATGTGCGCCGTCTTTATCGCTCCGTACGCAACTGAAGCGAATATACGGAAGGACCACGGGTCGCCGTCGGTGAACACGGTAACGGGGATCTTCAGTTCTTCGTTCAATCTCTTGATGAAACGTCTGGTACTCCTTGCGGGCTGTCCTTTCAGGTGAACGAGTAACGCGTTATACTTCTCATCAAAACCGTTTTCAACCAATCTGTCGAACATACCGCCTGTTTCTATAGCAACGATGAACTTCGCGTTGCCTGATTTTATCGTTATCTTCTCTTTTTCAACGTTGAACGGTATCCCGTATCCTGAATCACCGACGTCGTCGCGGCAGTTGATCGTCTTCCGCTCGCCTTTTCTGTTAAGTTCGCTTATCGTTATGTCGCCGATGACTCTCGCGCCATCCTCTTCAGGCCTTAACCTGAAGTCCTCCCTCATGCACGCCGATACTATCTCCAGGTCTTCGGCAAGAAGGTTGCTTTCGTCCTGTGACGTGAATTTTCCGTTACCCCATCCTTCGGAGATGTAATACATCTCTCTCAGTGTGGACGATTTGTTGGTTTTGATCATTTCGTCGATAAAACCTATCGTATGTAACGTCCTGAGCATCATCATTGCTCCCTTGACCGTCTTGCACGTACGGTTCGTCTGCATATTGCCGTACTTCCAGACGTTGTTCCTTGGGTCAAATTCAATGTTCTTCTTCGACCTGAGCGGAAGGTCCATCGTCGGTATATCGCCTTCGTTAAGCTGGTTGTAAATGGAATCGACTATCTTCGTCAGTCTTTCCATGGTCATATTCTGACGGTCATTCGTCATCTTCCATCCCTCCTTCCTCCTCCGCATCGTCGTCTTCCAGTTCTTCTTCCTCTTCTTCCGCCTCGTCCGGAATGTCTGATTCGATCTCTGTCACATCCATTCCTTTTATACCCCAATCCCCGGGCAGGGGATCGGCACCCATGACGAATGCCGAGTTCACTCCCGATAGGTACACATCAGCTTCGGAGAACGTATCGGCCATATCGCCCGTGAGGTCGAATGATATCGACGCATGCGATGACGGCGGTAAGTTCAGTACTTCCCAGTTGGCCTTTCCTTCGTCGTTCATATCCAGGAAGTATTTACTGAGCAACGTTTCATTCACCGCTTCCTTCGGTATTATCGCGTGCAGCCTGAACGAACGTTCCGCCTTGGTGTAATTGTATATGTTGTACGTGACGCTCTTGATCTTCTTCTTGCCGTCGTAGGAACTCTTCGGTTCCACCCATACGACGTTCATTATCTTCGTTATCGTCCTGCTGAGGTCAGGTACCGGACGACCTAACATCTTTGCTGACTTCTCGGCCATCTCCGGCAACAGATCCTGAACTATCTCGAACTTCGTATGCGTCTTGCTCTTCCGTTCCTTCTTGTTCAAATGACTTTTCAAATTCCTGGCGCACAACCTCAGAGCGAGATTGATCTCATTCTGTATCTCGCCGACGTTGGCTATCGCCTCTTTACCTTCGGACGTGAACGGTATCTTGGTGGACGCCACATGTACCAATATTATCGCCGGCCCGAACGGTATCCCGTGGCCGCCTCTCTGCTCAAGGCCGTAACGCCTCCAGTCCATGCCCTCTATCGCTTTTGTGACGACACATGCACCCTGCTGATATAGCAGCGGAACACGGTTCGCTATCCTCAGGATCGATACGGCGCTGTCCGACGGGATCTCACCGCCGTAAACGATACCCGCTTCAACGACGAACGGGTTCCCGTTCACTGACCTGGGTGCACGCGTAACGGGCTGCGCATAGTATTCGGGGCGCATCCCCTCGAGAACGTGCATCAATCCTTTTTTGATCAGTATATCGCCGATCGGTGACAGGCAGTCGGTCTGCGGCGCCATGATCTTCACTGAGTCTATGGCTTTCAGTATCCCTACGCAATCCTCTCTTGTCACGGCGGACGCTTTCTTATCCTTCACACCGGATATCTGCAATATCTCCTCTGCGATCCTGTCCGTTATTCGTGACAGGTCATTCTTAAGAAAAGCCTTCAGCGTCTTCTGCTGGGTGTTCTGCACCATCTTCTGGAGGTCTCCGACCTCCAGCCCCTGAGGGTGAGGTTTTATCTCCTTCGACCGAGCGGGCATTATATCCGTCGCCCGTTCGAATACGTACCTTTTACCGTCGGGATCGTCGAATGTTATCTTCGAATGCGGATTGACGATGGCGGTGTTCTTAAGATATTCGAATATTGATTGCTTTCCGGTTATGTATCTGCCTTTCGTGCAGTAATCAATTCTCGTCCCGTGTGTCTTGCCTTCCCACGTGAACGGTTCGTCGTTGGTGACGATCGGACGGTTCGTCTTCGTGTCGATGACTATGTCCATCTTCCACGCAACGGCGTCCGCGCCTTCTATCTTGGATTTGATGTGCGCAGGCTTACCGGTACTTATGTTACCGTACATCACCGTCGCGGATATCCCGATACCTTGTTGTCCTCTGGATTGGCGTAACGCGTGGAACCTTGAACCGAACAGAAGGCGGCCGAATACGTTCGGCATCATCTTGTGAACTATACCTGGGCCATTGTCCTCTATCGATATGTTATAATCATCTTCGTTGACGCGTTCAACTTTCACGTATATGTCCGGAAGTATATCAGCTTCCTCGCATGCGTCGAGCGAGTTATCAACACCTTCCTTGATCCCCATGAGGAGTGATTTCGAACGCGAGTCGAAACCCAGGATATGCTTATTCTTCTCGAAGAACTCAGCTACGGATATCTCCTGCTGCTTCTTTGCCAGTTCGTGTGCGATGGACCCTTTTCCGCCATCTTCGATGTTATCTTTATCTGAGTGCATCCAGCCATGTAAATGGTATCGGGTTTATTAAACATTTACTCATGGCACACCGCAGGAGCCGGCGTTCCTTCGCTGTCGGGAATGCTCATTCCCGCTTTTCATCAGCGGGCGGGTTCAGTCTCGGATTCTCCGGTTCACCGTCATCTTCGAACACCTCGCCGCAGTACGGACAGACGCCCGCATCCTCGGGGACCTCACGCTTGCACTCGGAGCATTCGAAGTAATTGACCTTCTTCACTCTCAGTTCTTCGGGAACGTCGATGTATTCGCCGCATCTCCTGCAGGATATCTCTCCCGGAAGGACGACTGTCCCGCATCTTTTGCATCTGCCGTATCCCTGAGGGTAAAGACGCCCTTCTTTCTCCAGCCGTTCCCTCACCTTCTCCAAGTTCTTCCTCATCCATATATTCATCAGCGCTATGAGCAGGAACGGAAGCGTCGTGAACACAAACGTAAATAACAAAAACCGTCCCGTCTCATCGCCGGCAGGGTTGCCGAATAATGTGTACAGCATAAGGATGACCGACGCGTAGAGTAAAGAGGCATACGTTATCGCGTGCTCTATCCTCTTAGCGCGGAAGAGCCTCATGACGAAGTACGACAGTATGCCTACGACAATCCCTCCCCATATGTTGAATCCCATTAAGAAAAGAAGGAGGAAGAGCGACATCGGTAACGCTAACAGCATACCGACGAACGGTGATATTTTCGTCTCCCTGAACTTCTGGAATCCTGACTTCGGGTATTCGTCCATCAAGCGCTGAACAGCGTTGTAATATTAAATATTGACCGAGTTAGTGATAAAGTGTTAAGTACACTCCGACTTATCGTGGTTCAATAATAGAAGGGAGGTGCGTATTCTTGGCCACTGTGGAAGAGCAGATAAAGGAATTGGAAGACGAGATATCCAACACCAAGTACAACAAGGCCACACAAGGGCATATCGGAAAGCTGAAAGCCAAGATCGCGCGCCTGATGAACGAGCAGGAGAAAAGACGTGCTGCCAAAGGAGGCGGCGGGAAAGGATACAACGTCAGGAAATCCGGGAACGCCACCGTGGCTCTGGTCGGATTCCCGAGCGTGGGTAAATCGACGCTCCTGAATCAGTTGACGGGTGCTAAATCAGCAACTGCGGCATACCATTTCACCACGCTCAGCGTTATACCGGGTATACTGGAGTATAATCACGCGAAGATACAGATACTCGACATGCCCGGACTCATAAAGGATGCGTCCAAGGGTAAAGGAAGAGGTCGTGAAGTGATAGCGGCGGCGAGGTCCGCCGATGTGATACTCTTCGTCGCCGATGTGTTCCAACCCGATCTGTCGATACTCAGCAATGAGCTCTGGAATGCCGCGATACGCATAAATCAGAAAGCTCCGGACGTTGTGATAACATCCGGGGAACAGGGCGGCATATCGATAAAACCTACGGTGAAGTTAACGAAGATAGACGAACAATTAGCGGCGGAGATGGTGGCCGCATACGGCCACGTTAACGCTGTGGTCGTGATACGTGAGGACATCGACATGGAACAGCTGCTTGATGTCCTTGCCGGTAACCGCGTCTACATCGACGCGATAATAGCTGTGAACAAGGTCGATCTCGTCGATCCCGACAAGCTTGACCGAGTGCTCGAAAAACTTCCCGATCTGAAAAAGATTCCCGTATCGGCGGCAACCGGTTACGGTATCGAGGAGTTGAAAGAAGCATTGTTCGAAACGATAGGCCTCATTCGGATATATCTGAAACCCCAGGGGCAGGAGGCCGACATGGACGTTCCGCTCATTGTGAAACACGACAGCACCATTGGTGACGTTTGTGAACAGATACACCGGACATTCCGTCCGAACTTCAGGTATGCGATGGTCTGGGGCGACAGCGCCAAATTCCCCGGACAAACGGTCGGGATAGACCACACGGTGAAGGACGGGGACATAGTTACGATAATAGTCCGCAGATAAAATTGCGGGAATTGTCTAACTTTTACTATGGGAATTGTCTAACTTTTTGCGGAGATTGTTTCTTCAAATGATACCCGTTCGTTGCTTCCCATAAATTCCGGAAAGGCCCAGACATAACAGATTTAATATCCTTGTTGCATTCTCACGCACATGATACAGTGCCCGCGCGGTACGAGGGACTTCCTTCCGGATGAGATGGAAAGAAGGAGACACTACGAGAGCATATTGAGAAAGGTCGCAAAGACCTTCGGGTTCAGAGAGATCGCAACCCCTATATTCGAAGAAACGGAATTGTTCATAACGAGATCCGGACCGAATATACTGAACGAGATATATGCGTTCAAGGACAAAGGCGACCGTGACATTGCGTTGCGTCCCGAACTGACCGCCCCTGTTATGAGGATGTTCGTCAACAGCATGAGCAATGAACCTCGTCCTTTGAAGTTATTCTACTTCGGCCAATGCTTCAGATACGAAAGGCCGCAGAGCGGCCGCTACCGCGAATTCTTCCAGTTCGGCGCCGAACTTATAGGTAATGCGAACGCCGAGACGGATGCTGAAGCGATAGCGCTTGCGGCGGCGATGATCAAAGGTCTGGGATTGAAAGAGTACAAGATACGGATAGGCCACATCGGCGTACTCCGACAGATGTTGACGGATGCCGGCGTCCCTTCTGAAAAGTTACCGGAAGTTCTCCAGAAATTGGATAAGAAGCTGTACGATGAAGCTCGAGACCTAATGGATTCGATGAATATCGATGGTGCTGCGATAGAGAACATATTCAAGGTGACCGAGACCGTAGGCGGAAAAGAGGTACTGAACATGGTGCCTGACGATGTGTCCGCATATCTCAATGAACTCGTTGAGATATTGGAAGCGATGAATGTCAACGATATTGAGATAGACCTGGGTGTTGTAAGGGGGCTCGACTATTACACGGGCATGGTCTTCGAAGCTGAAGCACCATCTCTGGGCGCCGAGAAACAGATATGCGGCGGCGGTTCGTATTCGTTATCCGAGTTATTCGGCGGGGAAAAGGTATTCTCAACCGGCTTCGCAATAGGTTTCGACAGGATCCTTCTGGCAATGGAGAAAGAAGGACGAACATTCGAGAACGAGGGCGTGGCCGCGTATGTCATCCCCGTGTCCGATGATGTGAGGCTTGATGCGGCCAAGATAGTCGCGATGCTGCGCAGGAACGGGATACCGGCGGATATCGACATCATGAAACGGAAAATGGCAAAGGCCATGAAGCAAGCGTCATCGGTGAGATCGGAATTTACGGTCATAGTCGGAAAGAACGAATTGGCCGAGGATTCCGTTACCGTCAGGAACATGGAGACCGGCGATCAGAAGCTTGTGAAATTGGACAGATTGGCGGCGTATATCGATCGGTTCACGTTCAGTGAGTGATGTGCTCGTCAAGTTTCTCGTTCAGCAGCGAATCCGCCAACGTTATCATACGGTCGGCACGCCTCACGTGCGTGAATCTCACCTTCGGAATGGTTGACGTCATCGCTTTAACGTCGCGATACATCTCACGCAGGTTATCAGACTTTACCTTATATTCACCGCGCATCTGTTTTATTACGAGTTCCGAGTCCATCACGAATTCGACGTCCTCCTCGCGCGAATCTATTGCGCACCCGACCGCGTATATCAATCCTCTGTATTCCGCAACGTTGTTGGTATTGATGCCTATGTATTCGGAATGCTGATGCAATATCTCGCCGCCATTGGTGACAACGACCGCGAATGCCGAAGGCCCGGGATTCCCGCGGGCTCCTCCGTCCGAATAAATTCTGAGCGACATGATCAGTACGTGAATTCCTTCACCGCTTTGTTGTTCTCGTCGACGGTGACCACTTTCGCTTTTATCGGTTCGTCCGTAAGCTCATAACCCATGATTATTATCTTATCGTTCACGGAACCCAGATGAGCGGCCGCACCGTTCAGCGCGATCATACCCGATAGTCTGTCACCTTCCAACGCATACGTCTCGAAGCGATTACCGTTCGTAACGTTGGCGATCTGCACCTTCTCGCCTACCCATATCCCCGCTTTTTCCAAAAGATCGATGTCCACTGTGATACTTCCTTCGTAATCCACCCTGGTCTGGGTGACCGTCGCTCTGTGTATCTTTCCGCGGAGCATCCATCGCATGCTTGTATGATTATCATCTCCTTAAAGAAACTTTTGCACCCGCGCAAAAATATGTGGTGTCACTTATTTAACAATTGACGAGTAAATAGTAACACGAATTGATATAAAAGCGCATAACTATAAGTACCAATACAATATACCACGACATGAGGGGGCGCAAGGGGTCGTAAAATGATAGGAAGCAAGGCAATAGTTGTCATAATAGCGACTTTGGTCGTGGCCGGCGCAACCGCAGCGGTGTTCTTACCGTCCGGAGAGAAGAGCGGGGAATGGGAACCGATCATCGGAGATATTGATTATTCAAAGATCTCCGCCACTCCGAGGATCATCGATGTGATAGAGGAAATGTATGAAACAGTATACGGCGAACTGCCGGCAACGGTATCGGCACCCGACGATAAGAAATTGGAATTCGCCTCACTCGTGCAAACGACCTCGGGAGGAATAACAATAAAGAGTCCCAGGACCGGCTCGCCCGATTCAACGGTCTCATTCACGAACGATGAGATAAACACAATGAAGGTCATCTCCTACGGGCTCGGGTTCACCGATTCGTATGCGAAGATGCTCGGCAATGACGTATGGGATACTGTCGTAGCGGCCGGGAACACCACTTGGAATAGTTATGCAACGAACGGAATGTCCGGAGGCACGCTCGGATCCGAGTACACTCTGAACAGAGAGACCGTTCTGGATTTCCTGAAGACCGCCGACAGCGGGAACACATATTGTCTGGTTGTCTGGGGATACATTACCAATTACACCGCCGTCGTCGAGGCGTTGGCCGAATATGACAACGTGAAGATCCTGTGCGTTGATTACTATGCCATTGATTCTCTGAATTACTTGCTGTCGGTCGTTGACGCACTCGGACGGCTCGTAGGAATAAGCACCGCGGACAACCCGCTGATATCGGAGTTCCAGGACAGACTGTACACCATGACAAGCTCAATACCGTCGGACACCGATATCAAAGTGTATATGGAACTCACGAACGGGAACTCGCCCGGAAGCGGAACGCTGACGCAGCTGTGCTTCGATGTTCTTGGGTTCGAGAATATAAACGATACCTCGGGTACGAACAAGCTGAGCGATGAGATCATCGTATCGTCAAAACCGGATGTGATATTCTTCGATGTGAAGGATACAAGAACGGACGATCAGAAACTTCGGTTCATTGTGTAAGCCTACAAACCTTTTTCTATATTTTTATTAATGGTGTGGCGATGGAAGGGAAGACGGTCGACGAACTCAACGCGATACGCGACAAGATGCTGCGCAAGAACCTCATCGTCGTGGCCGTCACCGCCGTTGTTTTGTTATTATCATTCATCCTGGCCATGTACGTCGGTCCCGTGAGGTTCTCGATCACCGATATATTCGGCCTCCTGGTAGGTAACGGAAGCAGCACCGATGTTTACATCATTCAGAACATACGTCTGCCGAGGATACTTTGCTGCGTCATCGTCGGTGCTGCACTTTCGATCTCCGGTCTTGCCATGCAAGGGTTGTTCCGAAACCCGATGGCGTCGCCGTCCGTGCTCGGCGTATCGTCAGGTGCCGCATTCGGCGCCTCATTGGCGATGGGTTTCGGAATGGGTGCCGTGTTCGGAAGCTTCGCCGTACCGGCATTATCGTTCATATTCTGTTTCGCAACCATGGTACTTGTATACATGCTTGCTAAGACAAGCGGAGGAGTTTCCGTGGCGATGCTCCTGCTGGCCGGTATAGCCGTCGGCGCGTTCTTCAACGGTATGGTCTCCGCGGTGCAGTACATGGTCGATGAGAAAACGTTACCCGGTATAGTTTACTGGATGATGGGTAGTTTTGAATTATGCACCTGGTCCTCTTTCAGATTGGCGTTGATACCGATAATCGCCGGTATAATACTCATATGGTCGCGGGCCGGCGAACTGAATCTGATATCATTGGGTGAGGAACAGGCCGCGAACCTGGGTGTGAATGTCAGCCGAACACGGATAATATTACTTGTCGGTTCTTCGCTCGCCGTTGCCGGTGCGGTATCCATAAGCGGGATAATAGGTTTCGTGGGTCTGATAATACCTCACATATTCAGGATGATCGTAGGACCGAATCACAAGATACTGGTGCCGCTGTCTATCATCGGCGGTGCGGCATTCCTGATGGTCATGGATGCGGTGTCTCGGTGGGTCATATCCCCGAACGAATTGCCCATCGGCATACTTACGGCGTTGCTGGGCGCCCCGTTCTTCATATACATAATGCGTACGAAGAGGAAATTCATGCTCGGAGGGAATTGAATGCTGCTTGAGATAAATGATGTATGCTTCGCATATCATTCGTCGGACGTTCTCAAGGACATAACATTCAAGGCCGGTAACGGCGAGGTCGTCGGCATACTGGGAAAGAACGGCTGCGGTAAAACAACTTTGATGAAGTGCATCAACGCTCATCTGAAACCTCATTCCGGATGCGTGACCGTTGACGGTAAAGCTGTATCGGAGATGTCGAAGCGGGATCTGGCGAAGAGCATGGCCGTTGTCGCTCAAAGCGTGAACCTCTCATTTCCGTTCACTGTTCTCGAAACAGTGATGATGGGCTTATACCCGACGTCGGAATGGATGCATTCCCCGTCGGAGAGCGATATGGCGAAAGTTCTCGATGCGATGAACTCAACGGGAATAACAGAATTCGCCGACCGCCCCGTAACGGAACTGAGCGGCGGAGAGAGACAAAGGGTATTGATATCAAGGGCGCTGGTCCAAGATCCCGAGATATTCCTTCTGGACGAACCGACGCTTCACTTGGATGTGAACCATCAGTTCAACCTGATGGAATTGGTCACGACGCTGGCGCATGAAAAGAATATGCTTGTGATCATCGTAACGCATGATATATTCCTCGCTGCGAGATACTGCGACCGCATCCTTCTTATGGAAAAGGGAGAGATCGTAAGTTCCGGAAGAACGGAAGAAGTGATAACATCCGAGAATTTAGAGAAGGTGTTCTCCGTTAACGCAGATGTATCTTACGACGAAAGGATAGGCGGTCTGAACGTCCTGTTCATAGGGAAAACGAAATGATATGGCGCCCTGGCCGGAATTCGAATCCGGGTCGAAGCCTCGACAGGGCTTCATGATAGGCCGCTACACTACCAGGGCAGTGAAATTCGTCAATACTCATACAGTATTTAACCCTTAAGG
>Ga0123353_10002791_pt1 | contig 21796 bp, 12 predicted proteins | sample TergutLab28metaG_3_FD_92763 | JGI IMG/M metagenome (GOLD analysis project Ga0123353, IMG submission 92763) | Labiotermes labralis P3 segment gut microbial communities from Petit-Saut dam, French Guiana - Lab288 P3 | ecosystem: Host-associated > Arthropoda: Insects > Digestive system > Gut ... | reverse complement strand
TCTCAGGAATATAAGTATAAATACCCTGCATAAAGGAGATGATAATGATGATGATAATAATAAAACACACTTAATAGATGTGGCAATTCCTAACAGTCACAACCTCAACAGCACTATTACTGAAAAGCTCCGGATGTACACAGACTTGAAAGAAGAGCTTATAAGAATGTGGCAACTGAAAACTGCCTATATACTTCCATTAGTACTGTCCACAATGGGTATTATTCCAAACAAGTTTAACAAAAGTTCAGAACTACTTAACCTTCACCCTAGTGTGTATACCCAAATTCAGAAAGCAGTAATACTTAATTCATGCTGTATAAGCAGAAATTTTGTGGCAATGAGTAAGAGATGCTTGGTTGGTGAGATCTGTATTCCTTTGAGAACCAGCTAAACTGCTGTGAAGTAAGGAAAGTGGATGATGATGATCATCATCATCATCATCTTTATCTACCATATAATACCCAAAGAGTAAGTAAGCAGTAGCCATGGCTGTCAGGCTTGTTCTTTGTGAGGTATGTACTGAGGCTGAAGAAATATTTGAGCATTGGACATACAATGCAACATAGCAATATCAGATGACAGAACTTCATTAGATGAGGGCTGTGCTTAGTTTGCTGTTAGCATAAGTAAATGACTGATGAAGGAGTCTGTGGAGTAGCATGTGTGTATTGTAGCATATTGCCATGATGTTCAGTGAGCTGTGTACTCTGCGAGATGTGAGCTGAGGGTGAAGAGACAGTTGTACAATGGAAACAGATTTTAGCAGGAAAATCAAGGCTATGCCTTGACAGATTTTTCGTGGCTTATGTCAGTTCTTCCCAGAAAATGTGAGTATAATACCTGACTTGGTGTCATGACATGTACTTAAGCTTCCCTTCTCCTCCACAGTAACTGAAACCATAAGATTAATAAATTCAAAATTTTTTCCTTTTCACCTTCTGCTATCTCCTTATTTTCAGTAAAAAGTAGTTTCTTATTTGTTTATTTTATGGGAAGAAGTTGCCAGTGCACCCTGTTGTTTATTAACAAGGTAATATTCCTTCATGTGTGTAATAATTATACATGTAAAAGGTTCATTTGTTTTAAAGATATCAAACTAAAAAAATCAAAGCATTCAATGGATGCAGTATAGATGAATACTTTCCATATATTGAATGCTTGTACTACAGCATAAATCTTGAAGCTTCATTTACAAAAACAGGTATAGCTATTTAATGAAAAATGCATATTACACATAATTTCTTAAAGTATTTTTAAATTCTGTGTTTTGTTGCAACTAATGTGAATTTGTATGCATATTTTGTTACTAAGAAAATGTGGATGATCATACATGTATAGCATTGTGTATGTAAACAGATTTTAACGAAACTTGGTATTTGGAATTTTTTGGAAGTTTGAGACCGTATCTTGTCAACAGAACTTCCATACTGTTTAGTTTATTAGTTTTATTGTACATAAAAACATTTATGCAATCTGTCCATTAGGTGTGTTGTCTGGTCTACAACACATTGTTCAGAAGGAGACATTCTTCGCATTGTATAAAGGCAATGGAGCACAGATGGTGAGGATATTCCCTTATGCCGCCACACAGTTTACAGCATTTGAATTGTATAAGAAGGTAAAAGATTGTTTCATTACCTGTGGGACTCTCATAATTGGGTGATTTGTTGTGGTGTCTTAGAAAACTGAGCAGTTCTTATTTATACGTAAATTAGAATGCACACACAAGACACAGATGGGAATGTAACCACATGTTTGGCAGCAGATTTTAAGGTTTGTGTTCAATTTAGGTGAACATTGTGTTATTTTGTCATAAAGTAGAGTTGGTTTTATGTCTAGTTCACTGATATCTTTTAAATTCTATTAAATTTGTGATAGTTAGCCATACTTGTAAAAGAATATTGGTATTTATTTTTAGTCTGTTTTTGTATATGTAGATGTTGACATCCATATTGGGAAGCAACTCACACATAGGCAAGTTTCTGGCAGGTTCAGGTGCTGGTGTTACTGCTGTAACACTTACATACCCTCTGGATACCATTCGGGCTCGCTTGGCATTCCAAGTAACAGGAGAACATGTGTATACTGGAATAGTCCACACTGCAATGTGTATATTCAAGGAGGTATGTTTATTACATTTTTAGTTTTTGTTTAGTTGAATATTATGATGATGAATCTTATGAGGGTTTATGTTAATTTTGTCTGTTTTGATTCTGGTATCATGCAGATTTACTGAAGTGGCAGTGCTGAAGTTTGTATTTGGGTGGTGTGATAATTTGACAAAAATTTGAAATGATTTTTCTGCTTAATATAATTGGTCTTCTCATTTAAGTGTTTGCACTCTAACAGCTATGTCATGAGTGAAGGAGACTGATAAAAAACAGTTGGAAAGTAGTCTGTGTGATTAATAAGGTAAGTATATAAATACTCAAATGTACTCTCAACTTAAATATACTGTGAGTTCCAACACAATTTTAATTTTTCTTCTTTACACCTGACATGTTTTGAATATATAGTTTGCTACCAAGGGCATCATAACACAACTGTTGAGGGAACAGTGTGTTATTGGTTTGTGATAATCAAGAATTCAAGGTGACAGAGAACTAGAAGCTAGGAGTAAACCTAAAATATATCATCAAGTGATGTATTCTGTGACCTATTACATAGACTTTATCATGGTGTTCTTTACTTTTGAAGTATTATACAGTTTCATGGTTAATGTGTAAATGTAATTGTATTTACTCCTGTAAGGAAAGTGTGGCTTTCCTTGTGTCTGTTTTCACAAAACTTTCAAATTCTCAACAGCATTATATTCAGATCTCTTATGTCATGTGTCACAGAGATATGACAATATTTGTGTAAGCACAAGATAGAAATGCTTTAATGTCCCTAAGTAAAATATGGCTTTCAATGGGCCAATTTTTATTAAACCCACAATCACTCAAATGTTTGTTTAAATCTTCTGTAGCAGATTTTATACAAAGTGTAGAAAATACAGGCAAAATTTCATTAATCCCCCCCAGTAAAGTATGCTTGTCACTGCAACAATTTTTATGGAACAACTGCCTGGAGGTCTTCTGAATCTTAACCAGATGGGATAAAGTATGTAGAAAGTATGGGGAAAATTTAGTTTCTGGCAATATATAAGGATAGTTCTCACTGCACTGATTTTTGCAGAACTTATAATTACTGAAAAGCATCACGTTGAAATCTTCAGCATTGAATTTTACCCAAATAATTATTGAAGGATGGGAAGTACAGATATCAGTTTTTTTAAACTCTTGAGTAACATGTAGGATTTTCTGTTGGTTAATTGCCATGTCATCCTCGGTAAATAAATGCCGGTACATTGTATCTGCCAATATATCATACCAAGAATGATGAAACAGGAACAAAGCAATGGCTGCATCAGTATGAGTGGCCAGCTTGTCAATACAGCAGATAACAATGCAGAGTTTTTTCCAAAGATTGTGATAGATCAATATGATATATGAAGCATCTCAAAATATGGATTGCCAAAGATCAGGTGTTTCTGCATAACAGTGCCTCTACATTAGACAATGCTTGTGCTTGGTAAGATGATGCTTTAGTGCTTCCCCATCTACCATACACTGCTGATTTCACGTGATGGAATTTTATACTTTCTGTGCATGATGGTCTAGCTGAAGGGCTCTTACTTCATGGATGCAACAGAGCTTCAATGTCCATGAAGATTGTATTGTGGATGATGGTTTCCAGAAGTTTTTCAAACAACATTCCAAGAGATGGCAAAAGTGTAGCTTCAGAAGTACTTTATTTTGAGAGTAACTGCATCTAAGGGTTTAGGCCTCCTGCACTTGGTATATAGCTCCAATTCAGGCACTTTATGTAGCTTCTCCATATCTGTTATAACAAAACCCAGGTCTGTTATGTGGATCTCATTTTTGCCTAACAGATGCTTCTGTGTGATACGTTTGTTTGTTTGTTTGTGTGTTTGAAGGAAGGAGGACTGCGAGCTCTTTACCGTGGTTTTACGCCAACAGTATGTGGAATGATCCCATATGCTGGCTTTTCGTTCTACTGCTTTGAGATGCTCAAATATATATGTATGAAGTACATGCCCCAAGTGACTTGTGATAGTTGTTCACGAAATACAGGTACTGTGCAGCCCAGCAATATATTATAACAATTTCATGATTGACAGCTTCTGCAATAGTGGAATGTGCATGTTTTAATGTCATTTGTCATTTGGTATTTATACTCAGTACAAGCAGTGGAAAATGCAAAAGGGGTTAGGGATGAAACTGTAGATGTATATGTATTGCTCAACGTCCGTGCAAGTTGGGAAGGTCATAAAACATGTAGCATCAATCAGATGTGTGTAGACATATGTAAAGAAACTTAGGCAGACATTAAAACTAGAACTCAAAATGTGAAGTTGACATTGACCTGATAGAATAATTTGGCACATATCATCACTTCTGCTACTAATGGCTTGTTAAGTGACATATTACCCCACATTTTTATTAGAATGAGAAACTGTTAATGGAAGTAATAATGAATAACTTGTACTGTAATGAAAGCACTACCCCAAGATTTCTTTCACTTTCTGGCAGGAACTTTACAGTAAAATTTGTGGAAACCAGTAAAACAGTAGTAGTCATGGTGGTGGTTGTGATGGTGGTGGTGGCGGCAGCAGCGGCGGCGGTGGTGGTGTTGGTGCAGCAATATGAACATCACCTTATTATATAAGAATAGTTGGATTTGTTTTATAACATTAGGTACTTAATAATATTAGATATTTGATTTCTTGTACATGTAGGTATGGAAAACACATGCTTGAAAAATGTGTCTGGTATTTCATTGTGTTTTATTTTCATAATAGTGATACATAATTAAATGAAAAACAAAAATCAAGGTGACATTTTCTGAAACATGGTGTACTTCTGGTGATTTCCATAGCTGATGTAATCATGTTTTTTCGTGTGTCAGTACTGCCTACTTGTCCACACATCTCCAGACACCACTCTTTTTATCTCAAAGGAAGTTTAGGGAAATTAAATCTGGGGATCTAATTAGACTTTGATACAAAGTTACCTCTGTTCATCCAGCAGCTTGCAAACTGCCTGGGAAGTTGCTGCATCTGAATACAGGATAGGGAAGAAATTTCTGTGTTTATTTTATTCATCCTCTTTTACTTTCAGGTGGACTGGTTCTTCTGATGCCTGCAAAATTGCTCTGTGGAGGCCTAGCAGGTGCTGTGGCACAGAGTTTTTCATACCCATTAGATGTAACAAGGCGCAGAATGCAGCTTGCAATGATGAATCCAGAGACAAGAAAGTTTGGGTAAGAGATTAGAGAGTCATATCATCTTATTTGAAAAGGGGATTAGAAAATAATCTCTTTCAGACTGTGAATAGGAAACGTCTCTGTCTTGTATGTTGTGACATATTGAGGTGTTACTTATCTATTGTTTTTTCTGTGCCCATACACATACCAGATACAGTATGTAAATGCTAAAATACACTTCTATTGAATGTAATTGAAGGAATTCTCCTGAAGAACTGTAACAAGATTTGGTATGCATTAATAGTCTTAAGTTTTCTCATTGCTTATAAAGGTAAAGCAGTCCTGTTACAGGCCTGGAGTTGTCCAGAGGGTTCCAGGAAGTTAAGGTTCCCAGATTTAATGGCAATGGCACAGGATAGTGGTAAGGTTGTCAGCCTTACACACCGGCCGCCTTTACCCCCAGGAAAAGCTCCTGGTACTCATTTCAGTTAGAGGCTGAGTCGACCCCAGGGCCATAGTGCGATCAGAAAGATTTTATGTCAATTGAGAATTCCAATGACACCAGCTGGGTTCGAACCAGCGACCTTCTGATTTGTAGCACAGCACCTTAACCACTGCGCTACCGCAGTCCCCTCTCATTGCTTATGAGGTGGGCAGTATAGTTATTCGTGGTGAATAGAAATAGGTCATGTTGAACTGTATTGGATATGCCATAAATAAAGTTAAAAAAAAAGTTATTCACTTAGATATGAGTTCAGGCAATACAGCCTTGTAAGTGCTGACTGTTGACAACATAATGCACATTTGTAATACAGTGAGAACCCAGTGTGTGTTACAGTTCTTCTAGATATTTTCTGATTATCTGCTTTTATCAGAATAAAGTGTGTTGTTGGTTTCAGGTAAATATTTACATTTATTGTGACCAAGATAAATTAATGTAAATAAAATGTTTTGACATCTTCTTGGGGAGGCTTTGGTCTGTAGGTGTGAAAATACAGTTTGTAGCTTTTTGTCTGGTAAGTTTATGTTAGTAGTAACTGTGTATGTAATAAAATTCTATGGATAACAGCAATTGTAATGGTGATATTGGTGACAACAGTGACTATGACAGGGACAACCATGACATTGATGTCTATATATGTATTAATTTTTTTTGGCTAGTCACCATTTCTTGTGTTTTCATGCCATCTTTTTCTGTGTGTTAAGAAATGCACTCACATCTTGTGTTTTGGCCACAATTTTGCACATGTCTTGCATTTATAGATACAGATACATGTAGTATTTTTGTGGCAATGTGCAACTATACACAGCACTTACACCTTTCTTTCGTGTAAGGAGATAAGTGATATAAAAATGAGCTTAGTCTTCTGTTCTGCTTTGCCAGTGCTGCAGCCTCTTTTTTTCTCTGTGCCATTGCCTTCAAGAGTTGCATACGAATATGTGGAATGAACAGGGGCACAGAGTGTAAACTTTTAAAAAAACTTCAATGCAAGATGTAATTCTGTTGAATGGCTTCTCATTCCTTAGATTCCAGTCTTCTGGGATGTGATACTGTGTTGCTTCTTAATGGAACTTGAATTGTAGAAGATGGAGACATTATGTTCCTTCAAAATAATGGAAACCACTAGCCCAGTGACATGGCAAGACATCCCAGAAGACCAGAATCCTCAAACCACTGTGAAAATCTGAAACTTGCATAATAATTTCATGTTTATTCTAACTCTCTTCTTTTTTCATGATTTCCACTTCTTCTTGATGGTCGTATTGGGATACAACAGATGGTATGTTTTGTTATAGATCAGTTTTAAGTATTTACTCTGCAAAATACCTTTTAGGTGTAAGTGGATGTAATATAGTGTTTGTCATGTAAAATCATTTTTCATGTTTTGTATTCCATCAAGAGTTGCATTGTGAGGTGCGATAGTGGAAAAATGAATTATTTTGTGAACACTTGTTGCCTTAATTTTTCTAGCATGGTTTAGCACCTTCACAAAATTAGATGGTAACGGGATCTATTTTTAACTGGTAAACGCCATTACACTGTTTTTTTTTTAAAAGAATTTCATGTGTATTTTAACCACTTAGTTACATTTCGTTTGTTTTACTTTCCTAGGCAATGTTCTGGCTTAAGTGTTTTACTGATGTAAACACACTGGGATCCCAATGTGTGCACAGCATCCCGTGTTGTAACCTGTAAAGAATAGGCCTGAAGATGACTGTTCAATAGTCGAAACATGTAGCCTATGTAATTACCTTGTGTAATAAAAACAGTTGTGCTGACATACACTATTAATATCATAATACCTAACTTTTAACGGTATTTTGTATGCTGCAAATATTCCTTTGCTAAATTTCTTATATACTGTAATTATTTTTGCTGTTACTCTTGAGATAACACACAGGCATGATTTTTTTTTTTTTTTGCATCACTGTGTTGCTTCTGTGAGCTGTCATATGACCTCTTGAATTTGAATGCTTATTTTCTCTTCTTCTTTTTAAGTGGTGTGTGAATTAATAGACATTTAACAGATTTTTGGAAGTAGTTTGTGTTGCAGAAGGTATTCCATGTGTAAATACTTGCATAAGAGAGTTACAACATGGTGGTCATCCACACATATTTCATCAGAAATATATAAGCTGTGTCTGCAGTAGAATCATTGTTTGTGAGACTTTAATTAAATAGAGTTGTCCAGTTAAACTTATTTAGTTATACAAGGTGCGAGAATTTAATTCCTGGAATAGTCGCAGTGTGTCACTGGGGTGTTGATTCAGGCAAACTCATGTACTCAAGCACGTTTGGACATGTTCCAACTTGCGTTTACATGAGCCACAAACCAAATGAGTCTTTCATTCCCAAGCAGCAGAGGAAGTAGTATGTGTCCGTGGTATACAGTTGGCAGAAAAATGAATGACAAGAATCTGGAGCAGCGGATAAATATCAAGTTTTGTGTGAAGATTGGTAAAAGTGCTAGTGAAACATTAGCCCTATTAAGAGTGGCTTATGGTGAATATGCTATGAAGAAGTCGAGTGTTTTTGAATGGCACAAGCAGTTCAAGGAAGGGCGAGGAGATGTGCAAGATGACCCAAGAAGTGGGCAGCCAAAAATGCAAAGGACAGATGCAGATGTGGACAGAGAGAGAACCTTGGCGCACACAGATCGAAGAGTAGGTGTGAGAGTAATAGCAGAATTGAATATGAATAGGGAAACAGTGTGACAGATTGTAAAGAAGATTTGAGAATGAGAAAAATTTCCGCAAAAATGGTGCCTTGAAACTTGACACATTACCAGAGACAACGTCGGCTTCCCATTTCATCTGTTCTTTTATGCCATGCAGAGATGTTTGATAGGATCATTGCCGGTGATGAAATGTGGTGTTTTCAATACGACCCGGAAAAAAATGACAGAGCATGCAGTGGAAAACACAGAATTCACCTCGGCCGAAAAAAGCACGCATGTCTTGGTCGCAGGTCAAGACCATGCTTGTGTGTTTCTTCAATCACAAGGGGATAGTTCACTATGACTTCATTACACAAGGACAAACGGTAAGTCAACAGTGTTATTTGGAAGTGCCAACAAGGTTATGGGAATGTGTTTGGAAGAAAAGACCTGAACTCTGACCTGATGTGGATTCTCCACCATGACAATGCCCCTGCACATGATGCGTTAAGAGTTCGCGAGTTCCTGGCTAAGAACTCCATTACAAAAATGGACCATCCACCTTATTCACCTGGCTTAGCCCCCTGCAATTTTTGGCTCTTTCCAAAATTAAAAAATGCCCTGAAGGGACAAAGATTTGATGAACTTTCTGACATCCAATGCAATGTGAAAACGTTACTGCGAGGTATTCCGGAAAACGATTTTCGAGACTGTTTCTGGCAGTGGCACCTTCGTCTCACGACGTGCATAGCTTCACAAGGAGGGTATTTCACAGGCGATACCAACTGTTAGTGCATAGGTAAGCAAATTTTGCTTTTACGGGGCCATTCCAGGAATTAAATTGTCGCACCATATACTCTGTCAAATATTAAAATATTAAAACCTTCAGTATTAACATATTATTTTTTTTACATTTTGGGACTTTAACAGTCTGTGGACACACTGAAAATATGGTAGTACCACAAGACAAACAATCTGGACGTACATCACTGCTGTGGGAACCTCAGATTTCACAAATGTTGGGGTTTGATCTGTGGAACTTTGGATGTGTTTTACAAGGCATGTGAGACACATACTGCTTTTTATGTTATTGCTCCGGCATATTTGGTAGATTATTCCCACCTGTATACCTCATAACAAAATGAGCTATAAAATCGTCAGAGTTATAACACGGGATATTTGACATGCATAGTGAATAGACATTTTCATCTTGTTTATTATTCTGAGAAAGAACTCTCAAAACTTACTCATTTACATCCAAAATAAACCAGATACATTACTGCTCAGTTAATTCCTTTTTTTGTTCATTGTAAATACATGTAACCATGTGACACCATCTAAAACCTGTACAGTCATATAGGTTCTGTAGTAGCTGACTAGGAGCCCATTTGATTAAGAAAGTTGACAGTAAATTGTCACTGTCTTTAAATCTTTGATCCTGGAGCGCAGATTTTATATTGCGGCAATTCCCCTCCATAGTACACATATACTGTGCACACTGCAATCTGTGTTAGCAAACTGTGTATCCACAAGCAAGGTGACACTATAATATGTAACATTATGTGTTTCACAAGACATCAGTGTGAATGCCAAAACAGAGTAATGATTCATGATTCCACTGTCTGTGATGGTTCTGTTAGTCCAAATTAATCATGAACATCAAGACAAGACTGTAAGTAGATGGGGGCTTAACCACTGACAGTTTCTGTCATTTGCTTCACACACACACACACACACACACACACACACATATATATATATATATATTTTTACAGAAAATGTGATTTTATAAAAATTTAATGTTGAGTATTTTAATACCTAGTTTTTAAGGCTTATAAACTGAATGCACAGTAAGATTCTGTAAAGCATTGTGGGCACTAAGGTAGAACATTGAATGGTTGATAAGAGTTAGTATGTGAAGCTGTTGAACATTATACAGTTCTGAGACAGTATATAATATAAGTTGTGTACACGACTGTGTGGTTCCAATTGTCTGTGTGCTTTTTACATGTAACTGTTGGATGTAATGGACCATTTCAGTAAATATGTAAGATGTTACCCTGTAACATTTCTTTCTGTAATTAAAAAAATGTTACAGTTCTTTGCTTAAAAATTTCAGTGACCTATACTACTTATTAATGATCATGTTCAATTTGTGTCAGCATGTACAGTTCATGGTACAAGAAAGGTACTGCAGTGTGCATTCCAATGAAAAATATTAGTTTGAATATACAACTTTTTATGCTAGAACATTGTCTCTAACAATTAACATAAGACATTACTAATTCTTTGTACCCAAACAGATTTGATGTTGACAGTATTCTGAATTTCTGTTTCAGTAGAGGGATGCTCAGTACGATTGCCCTTATTTACAAGGAGAATGGTGTGTGCAGGGGTCTGTACAGGGGTATGAGCATCAACTACTTGCGTGCTGTTCCCATGGTTGCAGTGTCCTTTTCAACATATGAAATCCTGAAACAGTTACTTGACCTTGATACAGGAATGAAACTTTAAAACTGGTTGAATTCTGAAAGGAACAGCTGGTGAGATATTAGACAGGGCTTATGCATAGAAAGAACATGAGATGGAGTCCAGTTTCAGCAAGGAGAGGTACTCCATTTGAAGGTACTTCTGTTTTTATTGTTAAGTTTTGTTGTGTATAATCAGTTTCCCATTTGTTTTGTGTTTTTTTGTTGAATTAGGATTTATAAAACATTAGTTAAGTCATAGCTTTAAATTCATATGTTATATACATGTCAGTCTGTCTGTATTGTAGTCATAAATACACTTGAGATTATCACACTGTTCTCTGTCCAGGACAACATGCATTTGTCGAACCAGAGACAAGAACGTTACAGACTGATAATACCTGTACGTTATATGTTACCAGATATTTTCTTTACCTTGGTGTTTGAAAGAATGTCTCTAGGATTGCAGATTCTAGCATGGCTAGCACATATTGTTGTACTGCACCTCCAAAATCATGAATTATGGTTTTATTGGAGGAAGGTACAATAAGGAAGGAATGTTTTCAGTTAGATCATCCCTGAAAAAAACACAGAAAATTTATGTTATTTGTGCATTTGCTGTTGTCAGTAGATACTTGGTTCTTTTTACCATTTTGTTGTAACTGGATGGTTAGCAGTTTTGATGTATTGCACAAATGGAGAAGAAAAAACAACATATTATTGTACATTTATGGTATTGAGTTTTTTGTGGAATCAAATAAAGGTATGTGAGGATTGTCTTTTATGTTTGTCATATGGCAGGGTAATTGCATTTTGAATAAAGAAAAGAAAAGGACTTCCATGGAACACTGTAGTGTGTTGCATACCAACATTTAACCCTCTGTACTTTATGTGCAACATATACTTTTGGCTGTAATAATTGCAGCACAGGCTTTGTTTCCGGCATGGTATTCTTACCTACCAGAATTCACATACCCTTTTCAGTAACCCATATGTAAGTGTGAAATGCTGCGTTTCAAAATTTATATTTGCTGCTGTGAACATGATGCGTTTTGCATGAAGTTCTGTTAATCTGCATAATGTCCTTCCATTTAATTGTATAACATTCTGTCAGTAGTGTAAAAATGAATTAGCAGTTTCAGTTTATACTATTTGTGTTTAGAAAAATATTCAGTTTCTTTCATGTGTATTCCATCATCTCCTATTTTTATGTATCTTTTAGCATTTTTATGCAGTCACTTACTTGAGCTGTCTGATGTTTTTCCCCAGTATGAAATTTCTGCAACAGCATACAGAGTGCTGCAGTGTGATAGTGGAAACTGCTGTGTGTTGTGCTATTGCATAATATGCTGTTACCATATATAACAAAAATAATTGTTACACGATTGGGTGGATATGTTGATTTTGAACTGTGTATATCAATATTTTTTGTGGTCCATTTTGCAAAACAAGGATCAACAGGAAAAAATTTTTTATGCTGAAATTCGTATGATAATACCAAAGCAAAATACAAACCACTATCTCTCTTCACTGTTTAATATTTTATTTTAGAATTCTGTATATGTTACTGTGAATATTTGGTATCAAATTATGGATGGGCAGAGCCAAAGTAATGTAGTCCATATAGACTTCAGACTGGATGACAGAGGAATCATGGTTAAATTCCTGGCAGGGACAGTAGGTGTTACACTTCTTCACAAACATTCGGCCCCGCTCACTCTCCCATTCAGTGTGTACCAGGAGCTTTCCTGCATGCAGGTAAAGTGGCTGGGCTGTGAAGTCAACATTCACCACCATCTGAATGCTGAGGTTAAGAATGTCTTCATGTTGCACACAGGGACAACTGTGATGTTGTTAGAACAATTGTGAATGGTGAATTAAGATAGATAATTAAGGGATATTTGTTCATTTCCAGGAGATGTGAAAAAGTTGGAAAACATTTTTGCTTATGTATAAGAAAAATTGTTGTTACCCTTGTTTTGTAAATTCTACAGGTGACATTATTTTGTGTTTGTTGTTTGATGTTTCAGAGTGTTTTATGTTTTCTGATGCATGAAATTGCAGGACTTTTGGTGGTCATTCTTATGGTGGGAATGTTGTAGATAAGTTGGTCAAATGCAGAAAGTATTCACATAAATATGAAAGAGAATCTGTTGTGTAAAACCTAGAAAGTTACACTTAAAATTCTCAAATTTGCTGCTCTTTTCTTGAAATTATTTTTGAATTTAAAATGTAGAGAGAGTAACAGAGAAAGTACACCAGAAGTATACACATATCCCCTAACTTGTTGCTTTGTGCCTCATATGATGGATGTGTACATTGTACACAACTATACCATGTCACTGGACAGTATGTGAACATAAGCTAATACAGACCAGTGTCTTGTAATTATGGTGGACCACGTGTGTGTAAGAATCTTTGTAAAACAGTACTTTATAAAAATTTGGTACATTTAAGTCCTTTAATGTTTATTCAGATTCATCCTGTTGTGTTTACTGTAATTGAAATATGAATGACGTATACCATCAAATAGGACACTTTACATTCAATTGTTGTATTTGACTGGGTACTTCCTTTGTATTTCAGTTAAGGAATATTATGTTGAATCTGTTTCATGCTCTTGATCTGTGATGGTGATTATGACAACCCCTTTGCTGAGATTATGCTCCATCTTGAAAACTGTGTCTATTTGAAGTTTTATTTTTATGTGTTGTCAGATGTTACTGTCTTGCTGTGTGTGGTCATACTGTAAAGTTCTGGGACTGATGGTGTCACACAAGTATGGTTTGGCACACATACTAATTATAACTGGCTGCTGTTAGGTCATGTTACAGCAGCCAGGGGTTAGTGAAAGGAAGGTTGTAGCTTAATGAGGTCTTATGTGGCTTGCCTATGCTCAAGACATGCCTTTTTGGTCATCAAGTGAACATGGAGTTTTGTTCTGAACTCAGGAAAACAGCTGCAGAAATATCCAAAATGCTTAAAACTCTACTGAAATGAAACCAACTCATTTACATGTTTTTGAATAGTTTAAAGATTCATAGAGGACATGAGGACCTTAAGGGTTATCCAATGAGTTGATGGTCATCAGCTCCTTGAAATCCAGCAGCAGTTGCAAAGCTGGTGAGCTGGGACCCAAAGGCCATAGAATGACACAAAAAATTGTTGGAGGATCAACTACACGTTAACTGGGAGAAGATTTTTTGAATTCTTTGTGATTTGTGAAAGAGGAAGATGTGTACAAAGTTGGTAACACTGTCTCACAGATGAGCTCAGTGAAGTGATTTCTGGTGAATTGTGGTGTTTTGGAAGTAATCACACATCTCATTCACTTGAACTTGAGTCAGCCAACTCTCTTCTATTCTCTAAAGTGGAAAGTGTGTTAAAAGAAATATGATGTCAGGATGCTGTAGGGCATCAAGTAATTTGTATTCTTCAAATTAAATGCATTTCCTTTAGATGCCATTAGTTTCTGTTTTATGCAGCTGTTAGACGTAAAAGTGTGTATTGCAGTCAAGGGAGCTTACCTTTAGGGAAACAAAACAGTTTATTTCATGTGTATATGTGTTTTGACACTGAGTCCCAGGACCTTTACGTTTTACCACATACGTCAACAGTTGCGGTGAACTCTCGTGACAAAGTACAGTGTTTCACACACCAAAGCAATCAGCATGTGTGTCCATGATGATAAACCTCAGCATCGGCTTCTTGCAGCAGCTGTTTAACTTAAAACTTTGATTCCCCACCTCTTAGATTAGTATGAGGTCATTAAGTTATTCAATTTTGATGTCTCTCTTTTTGTTATACCTATTGACTGTGCATGTGGCTATACATGTCACTGGTTTCGCTGTTGACCAAAAGAATTAGATCTAAGCCTGTTAGCTGAGTATTTGTACAAGAATTTTTTTCCTCTCTGCATTCTTCCTCTGTTAGAAACTTAACTGAAAACACAGAATTTATTTATATTATGTATGTAATAGAAAATTTTATAATTCAGCAGTGTTGTGTATTGCAGTAACCACATTTGAAATGTTTTTGTCATTTCACTACAGAGAGATTGCTGTATGCTTGTGCCCTCTGTTTTCCCCAGCAGACTTTAAATCCTTTGAAAGAGCAGTTTGTATTATTTGTCAGCATTTCCTTTTAATGAGGACTGATAGTCTGTTTAATATTTACGGAACTGAATTGCATTTATTTGCAATACAATGGATTAGGTTCTCAGCTAATTGCTTTTGCCAGCTAGTAATTGGTTTCATCTCTGAGTAAGAAATTTAATGTAACATAACCATATGTTTTTCAGTGGCAGTTGCAGTCATTACAGGGTGTGATATTCAGTCAAGCTGTGACCCACATATATAGTCTTTAAGTTTCACTTACAAAGGTAAAGAATACAGGACTTACATGGAAATCACTTGTGCAAGTGTGAAACACACTTCATTTTTATAATTATAAGGAACAGTACACTGTATTTTACCATTTTTGCAGTGTATGTTTCTTCTTTAATGATACGGATAATGTTGTATATTTCCAAAGTTTGACAAAATAATTACCAGTATATTATTTTTGATTTTGAAAGCAGACATATTTTATGTATAAAAGGTTTTGTCAGTAGACACTTGTAACTAGTTATACACTGGTAAAGGGATATAATATATATTAAATATAGTTTTGCAACTAATGTTATGAGTATAGTGTTACATAATTATGCAGCCTGCCGTATAGCCTTTTTATGGTGCCTGCATGTTATATGTCATTTCTTGGTATACTTATATTTTCCTACCATGGTTCCAGTTATGCTGTAATTGCTATTATTCATAGTTGAAATATGGAAGTTTAGGAAAACTGACTTAATTTTTGTTGGATCTGAAGTTGCAGGATGAATATCTGCATATAAACTACAAGTAAATAGAGAGTCATGTGTTTCCACTTATTGACGGAAAGTTCCTTCAAACAAATAAAATTTCAGGACTGATGCTGTTGAAAACCATTTCTGGCTTAGCCTCAGGCTGATACAAGTAACTTCTTTAGTCACTTCCATAGTATGACATTTGTCTTGTTTATACCTGTTTATGCAGTCAATGAACTATTAAACTGTGGGCACTGCAGAACATGTTTGCCACCATGTCTTTGTGAAACATGGCAGGATCTGTGAAATGCCTGAAACTGGATTCCCTTGGTGGGGGGGACTATCAGCTGTAGAACATTTGAATGTATATTCACTATAAATGGAGTAGAAATTCTGTGATAGACGATGAGATCCTCTCTCATTCATTGTAATGCACTGAGGCTGTAATCATCAATGTCCATCTGAATATTTTAAGTAATTTCTGTTTGTGGATGTTGCTTCGTGACAGTTGACTGTCTCATTTCACATTTGTTATAACGGAACTCATGATGAAGCATACGATTCAATTTATACTCCAGTTCAACTCACAACATGTCATAAAATGTGCTGATGAATTACATTACACACTTAATGTGTTTCAACCTGCTTTTGAGGTTATCATCTGGAGGTCATTCCTCAACAAATTGTGCGAGATTAAATTAAAACTGTATGTCTGGCAGTGTGCAGATAAAACTATGTATAATAGGTGTTACTGATAAAAAGTATAAATATGAAGAACAGTAGGTTTGTTGCTGCCATTACTGCATTGATATCAAGGTGTGTAGTGTCATTCACCAGTATTATATTTTATGAGGTTGTTTTCTGATAGTTATTCTGTTTATTTTTTCACTAAGACTACAACACAGTTCTATGAACATTAATATAAACATGCTTTATTTTCATTCACAATAAGAGTAGATAGAGTATTTCTCCCAGCCTTACATTTGTTGGGGTGTCTTGCAACATACTTTACCAAAAGCACCTAAACCAGACTTGTAATATATATCTTGCTGTCTCAGAGCATATCAGAAATCACTTCTTCATAATTACATTCAGGTGTGCTGAAATGTGGAAACAGTACGTGTTCAGAGTTGGGTTTTAAGTTTATATACTTCTTGATTTGTCAAAAAGTCCCAACAGAAGTGCCTTTTGTTACAAGCAATTTTGTTGCCATGTATATCCCTTAGTATATTTGACAGTTCCAGAGCCATATGTCATGTCAGTGCCTTTTGTTAATTGGAACATAGCGCCATCACGTGTTTATGAAGTAGCCATTAAGAAAATTAGTTGAAACCACCAAGAAATGTGGTTTACCAACTTTCATTACCTACAATATTCTTGTACTACTACTGTTTGGTAATTAAAGACTTTTAGGGCTGTCATGGAAGTTGTGGTTAATCTTACTTCCATTTCCATAATATTTTACAGAACCAGCGTCTTGTGATCGCACAGTAGACATACATCAGCATTTATAGTCGACAGGCCAGTAGGTGGTAGGGTCTTGCATGTTTTGGTTGGCAAATCTGCCAGCAGAGAAGCAAATTTGAATTTATACCAAGATCACAAAGCTGCATGGTTTGATCTGCTCCTTATCTCCCTGGAGCTGTTAGGCTTTGCCATCCAGTGTGCTTCCACATATTCCATTCTACTTACGTACAAATCTTCGAGCTTGATGGCTGAGGTTGACAGGGCAGTAGAGAAATAACAGGATCCTTAATTTATCTTGCACATATCATTTATTACTTCATAAGGGAAAGCACAGCACATTGCTATTTTTTTCTATGATGGTCCTTGTATCAACCCTTCTTAGATGTTATGGAGTATTCAAATTAATATATATTCTCCAAAATATAAAGGCTGAATCACAGAGATTCTCATTTCTATTTAAAGAGCATGGCGGTAACTTTGTGCCCAGAGCTGAATAATCACTAACCCCTTGGTGCCCTACTTAAATGCCTGTGGTGATCTGCTAAATCAGACTGCATAAGAGCAGATATATTTATGACATTAGGTGTTTTGAGTATAACACTCCATTACACATATATAATGTTTGACACCAAAGGGTTAACAGAATATATTTACAACATACAATTACTGTTAGGATTTTCCCTCTATAAGAATGTTTTTCTGTTAAATTATAGTAAACTGGTTTGCAGCACACAAGAGACGTACCTTAATAAGTAACTATGAAGATATTGAGTGCTTATTTAAAGTACTTTATCAGATATGTTATGAAAAGGAATAATATGATTTTATTCTTTGACATGTACATATTATGAATCTGACTGACAATCTTATCTGTTCCAATAACAGAAGTGCTGGTGATGTGAGTCTGAACTTACCATGAATTGTAAATGATGCAAGATAAATTCAGGTAACCCAACAAAATCAGCACTACAGATTCTCATATTAAGATTTTTTAAGGCTGCTGTACAAAAGCAAATACAGCACTGTGTTTAAAGAGTGTATAATAAACTGTAGGTAGATGATGGTCCTGTTAACAAAATGTTGCTGTTGAGTGATTTAGAGCTATTTTATATGTGGGAAAACCGAGGCTCAAACCTCAATCAATGGGCCAGCTGTTCTGTTTCTTATTGTTTTCACAGCAAGTACAGGGAAAAACTCCTTAAATTATGCCCCAACCATGTTTTGTCACACCCTTTTCAGGTCCTTATTGACTAAGACACACAATACAAGGTTTTAATTGGAAACTGTTAAATAAACCAGCAATTGTCACTCCAGAAAAATAAAGGAAGGAGGCCCTAAAATATTTTCTGCTAAAATGCATACCCTACCCCTGGAGGATAATAAGGTAAACTAAACTGCAAGTGTTAAAAAAACCTACTATAATAGAGACAATCAGGTTAAATAGATTACATTGGTTTGGGCATGTACAGAGAATGGAAGAAAATAGAATTCCCAAAAGGGTATTATGTATGAATTTGGGAAAAAGATTGAGCAGTAGACCAAGAAACAGATGGCAAGATGGAGAGAGGATGGAAGAATAGTTGGTGGAGAAGAGTGGCAGGAAAAAGTACATAACAGAGAGGAATGGAAGAAGCTCCCGAGAACGGCAAGGAATCATCGCATTCTTCATGTGCTAGTAGAATGAATGTAGCTGCTAACCTTTCAAAATGATCAATTTATGTGAAGTGCAAAAACCACCATTACATCTGCAGTTTTCTTTGTACAGGGCAGTAGATTCACATAAATACAGACTTCACATGGCAATAAAAGTTGAAGATCTGTAACATACAGTAGTTTTATTTTGTTTCATCATCATCATGTCATGAGGCAGGACTTGATAGACCTGTTTTGGTCTCGTTTAATAGTCTCTTCAAAGGTCTTCATGTCATCTGTCTATTCAGCATTATTTTTGGCATCCTGTTGTTTATTCTCATTGTCATAGCCAATTTGGTATGTCTTCTTAGTTTCATCTAGTTCTACTTAATTTTGTTTGTTCACTGCAATCATAAAGGAATCAACTATCAAGAATGATCTCAGCAGACAGATCTCCCTTGGTCTCCTAGGACATATATATATACCACCGTACACAGCTGTGGGTAACGGAAAATTTTACCTTGTAAGTGATCTACATTACTGCTATACTAACTTAGCAGTTAAGTCTGATTAATTTTCCAGGAATCGGGAAAGAAGGAATGTACTGAAGACTCTGGACATAAACAATAACAACTGATTCATATTAACAGTACCAAAATTAGAATGGATAACCAACCAAATACTAAAAAATTACAATTACAAAAATCCTGAATGCCAGCTACCATTGTTATGTCCAAATCCAAAAACTTACAAAAGACCATTCCAAATAGAAACAGATATATTCTGCATTCACATGCTCATTTCAAAAGAAAAGACAATTTTTAACTCTGATATGTTCTAAGAACTTACCAGATACTGTATAAACTCATACCTTAATATACAAGACAATCATAAACATGGAAAGTCTGTAGAAAAGAAAGATCAGTGTGAAAAACGTCTATTAACTAGTATTTTGGTAGTAATAATTTATGTTGGGCAAATCATACCTGCAGTATGCCCAGTCACAGGCAACATTACCAAGTGTTCAAATGCAGCAGAAATCTCCTTGCTAACATGACTTGAAACAAACTCACAATATTACACATGTACAGCAATCTGCCTTATAAGATAAATTTACTTAGGAGAGCAAATGGGAAATACGCGGAAGGGAAAAATACGTAGCTGCTTTATACCACCACACACTTTTATGCACTTTGTGGGAAGTGGTATGATGCAAAACGTGGAATTTACAGGATAGATGCATCCTTCAAAAGTTTTTCTCATTAACTTCGTGCACAGAGACAATACAAGACGAGGCAAAGTAGGCTAATGTTCTGTTACCATATTTTATACAATTCAAGGTTTTCATTTATTCATCACACTCTTGTGGCTGTAGAGTACACTGAGCAAAATAACTGCTTGCTTTTACTAGTGAATACAATAAAATCTCATTATTACAAAATTATTAGTCCTATAAACAAACCTTTAATATGTGATTCACCAACTGTACACAATAGAGAAAAGAGCTTCCAGCTTTGAAATAATAGTAAATTTCATAATAACAAGATTTTAGTGCAGAGTTTCATGTTGAAAGAGTCTGATCATCTATATCTATGGAGATGTTTCACATAGAAATACATAGCAACACACTCAGAATTTTGTTGGTATTTTGGGTTCTAAAAACACCCCTACAGGAGGGGTAGCAGGTAGTGTAAACATGAGGCAGTATAGCAGTAAAAATGCCAACTGCTTGGTCTGGCTGTGATGATGAATTACAAGAAGTAATCTGGAGTCCTTCTGGTGACATGTGGCTCACCACGTCGTGGAGCTGGGTCAAACTGTAGGCTGTAATTAAAAAGTAGCCATCTTCAGCATCCACAAATCTAAGCACATAAAAATTCAAAATAAATGGAAGAAAGAAGAAGGGGAGGGGTAAGTACTTCATACTTACAATGAGTATTTCAGTGCATCATCCAATTCCATTATGGCTGCTTGGTTCCCACAACGATAGCAATAATTGGGTGCTGAGAAAATTGTTACTACATTACGATCATGGCACCTGAAACAAATCAAATTATTGAAGTAATTACTATGATAATGTATATTGAAACAAAATGGTGAGAACAAGTTTCTATGAATGTCAGGAACCACATCACTCACCAATTGTAACCCTCCATAACAAGTTGATGTGCTCGTGACACAAGTGTCAGCCCATTTGAATGGTTAAAGGTCTCTGAAATATCCTGACCAAAGGTGTAACCAGCACCACGGGGTGAAATACCCCAACCTCCTCGATCATCAGGATCAGACCATAGTAAGTCACACATTGGACCCTAAAACATGGGAACTTATAAAATAAATGAGGCATAAAACATCAGGCACTGAAAATTACTGTAACACCCACGAATCTTCACTTTCGTATCCCTCAACATTACAGACAATAGTGTTCATCTCACCTCATGTGGGACTTCTTGAAGACGGTCTAATGCTCGGATGTGATCAAGTGTGTCTATAGATGGAGAAAGACCTCCATGCAGACAGAATATCTGCTGGTCCACCAATGCTGTCAATGGCAGGTAGTCAAATAAGTCAGTGAAAAACTTCCATACGTTAGCGTTTCCATATTTGCGTAGACACTCATCATAAAAACCATAAACTTGTGTGATCTGTCTAGATTCATGATTACCACGCAAAATTGTTATTCTTTCCCGATAACGAACCTGCAAAGAGTAATCAACCTTAATGATCAAACTTAAATTTACTTTCCATTAACTACAAGATCTTTCAGCTAAACATTCAAACACTACACACAGCACAACCATACCAACCTAAGCACACCTTACCACACAGATTATTTCAGGTAGTTCAGTGCTTTTGGAATGTCAGTAGATTACCCTAGCTTATTACACACACACACACATATATATATATAAACAACTGATCAGAATTTGATAGCCGTTATGTAGTAACATTTC
>Ga0123353_10002790_pt1 | contig 21812 bp, 17 predicted proteins | sample TergutLab28metaG_3_FD_92763 | JGI IMG/M metagenome (GOLD analysis project Ga0123353, IMG submission 92763) | Labiotermes labralis P3 segment gut microbial communities from Petit-Saut dam, French Guiana - Lab288 P3 | ecosystem: Host-associated > Arthropoda: Insects > Digestive system > Gut ... | reverse complement strand
GGCAATTCACCACCGACGATGCACGAATCAAATTGGACTCCGTTTACCAAAAATTCCACTTCGATAATCAATGATTATAAATTGTATCAACTTCAAGTTTTAGAATTGACACACCAATAGGCTATAGCCTATTCCCTAATCAAAACAAAAATCTGTGAAATATTTCCGGCTTTTATTGCAATTTTTGTCGTCAATCGTCATAATGAAGGGAACTTGGGCAAAATCAAGTCAATATCAACAATGATTAAAGAGGTAACTCACATGTCACGATTCTCACGACGTCAATTTCTTCAAACCGCAACCGCCGCGAGCGCCGCTCTTTGTGCGACGCCCTATTTTTTCCCTCAGAAAGCGTTTTCTGCAGATTCGGCCAACGACCGACTTGTTATGGGGTGCATCGGGACCGGCAGCATGGGAATGGGCGATGCGCGACATCATTCCACTTTTGCCGACATCGTGGCCGTTTGCGATGTCGATGAAGCCCACGCCCTAGAGGCAAAAAACAATGACAGAGTTGGCAAAGGAAAAGCCGACGTTTACAAGGATTATCGCAAGGTTCTTGAGCGGAAAGACATCGACGTCGTCAGTGTCGTGACTCCCGACCACTGGCACATAAAAATCGCGATTGAAGCATTGCAGGCCGGCAAACACGTGTTCTGCCAGAAGCCGCTGACGCTGACGCTGGAAGAAAACCAGTTGATTCGGGCCGCCTGCAAGAAGTACAACAAGGTGCTTCAGGTCGGGACCCAGCAGCGTGACGATAAAAGTCGTTTCCTCCGGGCCATCCGGATGGTTCGTAAAGGACTTTTGGGCGAAATCACGAACGTCGTCGTCGGGATCAACGGTGCTCCGACCAGCGACGCCCTTCCGATTGTCGATCCTCCGTCGACGCTCGATTGGGATTTCTGGCTCGGTCAGGCCCCCAAGGTTCCCTATCGCGAGAACAAAGAGACGAAACAGGGACGTGCCCACTATGAATTTCGTTGGTGGTACGAGTATTCCGGCGGAAAATTCACCGATTGGGGCGCCCATCACGTCGATATTGCCCAATGGGCGATCGGCATGGACACCGAAGGTACCGGACCGTCCGAAATCGATGGCACGAACTCCAAGCACCCGGTTCCCTATGAAAACGGTTACACGACGCTCGACGACCGTTACAACACCTCGCACGAGTTTGATATTGTCTGTAAATTCCCGGGCAACATCACAATGCACGTCGACAGCACCAGCGACAACGGAGTCTTGTTTGAAGGGAAGAAAGGGCGAATCTTCGTCAATCGTGAAAAGATCACCGGCAAACCGATCGAAGAAAACTGGGACAAGGATTTGTCCGATTCCGACTACGTGGACCTCTTCAAGGGCAAACCGGTTGAGAATCACAAGGCGAATTTCTTCCGTTGCATCAGTGAAGGAGGACTTCCGGTCTCGGACGTCTTCACGCATGTCCAGACGATGAACACGTGTCATCTCTGCACGATCGCCGCGCGGTTCGGTCGCAAAATCAAATGGGACCCCAAAGCCGAAAAAATCGTCGGTGACGATCAGGCCCAGTCTTTCTTTGCCCGCCAGCAACGCAAAGGCTTTGAAATCCCCGGTTCCGCCTCCGATGTGTGATGCCAGTTTAGGTAGGCTTTAGGCTTTAGACTGTAGGGTTTAGGGGTAGAAAAACTGAAACCTGCTACCTGAAACCTACAGTCTAAAGTCTACAGTCTAAAACCTAAAATTTATCATGTTCAGACAAGAAACACTTGACAACGGACTGGAAATCATTGCGGAATGCAATGACGCGGCTTATTCTCTGGCGACGGGGTTTTTCGTGAAAACCGGGGCACGGGATGAAACCGATGACATTGCCGGCGTCAGTCATTTTCTTGAACACATGATGTTCAAAGGGACCCCCACCCGTTCGGCGGTTGATGTCAATCGGGAAATTGACGAACTTGGGGCCTACGCAAACGCCTATACTTCGGAAGAAACAACCTGTTATTACGCGACCGTGCTTCCGGAACTGCAGGACAGAATCATTGATCTTCTGGGCGACATTCTTCGTCCTTCGTTGCGTGATGACGATTTCGAGATGGAAAAACAGGTGATTCTCGAAGAAATCAAGATGTATGAGGATCAGCCCCCGTTTGGAGCCGACGAACTCTGTCGGGAAAAGTTTTTCGGCGACCACCCTTTACGGCGAAACGTGCTTGGTTCCCGGGAAAGTATTGCCCAACTGACCTCCGTACAAATGCGGGAATATTTCGAGCGGCAATACAGTCCCGACCAAATTGTGCTTGCGGCGGCGGGAAAAGTCGATTTTGAACGTCTGGTTTGCAAAGCGGATTCAATGTGCGGCTCGTGGTCCCCGTCACGGGTCAAACGCGAGCTTCGTCGTCCCCGGGTTCAGTCCGGATTTCAGCAGATTTACAAGGAATCCGCCTCGCAGCAATACGTGCTCCAGATGTTCGATGGGGTTTCCGCCGCGGAGACAATCCGGGAACGATATGCCGCCTTTTTGCTGGCCCATGTGATTGGCGATGATGTCGGGAGCAGGTTTTACTGGGATTTTCTCGATTCCGGCAAAGCGGATTCCTGCGGATTCAGCATGATTGAATATATCGACACCGGTATTTACATGACTTCCATGAGTTGCGAGCCGGAACAGATGGAGGAAAACCTGGCCCTGCTTGAAAAAATCTATCGCGAGGTGCAGGCAAACGGCATCACGGAAGAGGAACTGGAACGGAGCAAAACCAAGTCGATCGCGCGAACCGTGCTTTCCGGCGAACGTCCGTCCAACAGGTTTTTCAGCGTCGGGAACGAATGGCTGCAAGATCGGGAATACTTTACAATGCGTGAGGAGATGGAATTTCTCCGCCAGGTGACACGGGAGGATGTTCACGCAATTCTCGAAAAATATCCCTTGGAAAAATCGTTCACCATGACCATCGGACCAATGGAATCAGGCTTTGGGGGTTAGGCTATAGGCATTAAGGCTACTATAAGCTGTTATATCAAACGAAAACAATGCGATATGGAATTTATGGCGGGTCGTTTGATCCGGTTCACTTGGGACATTTGTTGCTTGCGGAAAGTTGTCTCCGTGAGGCGCGGCTGGACCGTGTTATTTTCGTGCCGACGGGGACGTCGCCGCACAAACAGCAGAAAAATCGACCCTCCGGGGAAGTTCGGGTCCAAATGTTGGAGTTGGCCATTGCAGGAGTCCCGGAATTTTTGATCAGCCGATTTGAAATTGAGCGAGACACGGTCAGTTACACCATTGATACGCTCAAATATTTCAAGGGGACACTTCTCGAAGCCGACCTTTTTTTGCTGATCGGGGCCGACATGTATTATGATCTTCCCCATTGGTACAAAGCGGATGAAATTCTTGAACTTGCGATTCCGGTCGGGGTTCACCGTCCCGGCTTTCCTCCTCCTCATGTCGAGGTCCTTTCCGAGGTTGCCGGTCCGAAGCGGCTGGACCTGTTCCGGGAATACATGGTCGAAATGCCCCTGATCGATATTTCTGCAACACGAATCCGTCATCACCTTGCCGAAGGCAAAAGCATCCGGTTTCAGACTCCCCGGGCTGTCGAGGCCTTTATTGATTCCCATCAGCTTTATCGTTAAGCAGGGCAAAAAGGGGGGATATTTTTTCCCGCCCCTTTCCCCTTCTTTCTTCCATCTTTTTTTCTTCTTTCTTCCACCGATTCCATTTTCGTGACAGATCGGTTAGAATAACAGTGAACGGTATATCTTTTGTTGTGTGATCACATTTGAAAATGAAAGGAAAAATACATGAAACTGGGTATCAATCTTCTCCTTTGGACAGATACATTGACAGACGACATGTTTCCCCTGGTGGAAAAGCTCAAGACAATGGGGTACGATGTGATCGAACTTCCGATGTTCGATAAAGATGCTGTCGAAAACTGCAAAAAATGGGGAAAAAAACTTGACGACATGGGGCTTCTCCGTTCCGGAACATGTGCCTACGGCCCCGACGACAACATGATCAGCGATGATCCGAAAATCCGACGTCAGGGGATCGACGCAAACAAGAAAATCCTTGACTGCTGTGCTGCGGCGGGGTGTTCGGTCATGGCGGGAGACTCCTATTCCGCCCTCGGTGTTTTTACCGGCAAGGGTCCCTCCGACGACGAATGGAAATGGGCCGTCGACGGAATGAAGGAAGTCGCCGACCACGCCCAACAGGTCGGCGTGAAGATCGCCGTCGAAGGTCTCAATCGTTTCGAGTGTTATTTCATCAACTGTGCCGCCCAGGGAGCCGCTTTTGTCAAAGCCGTCGATCATCCTTATTGCGGGATGATGTATGACACGTTCCATTCGCATATTGAAGAGAAAAATGTTCCTGATGCGATCAGGACGCTCAAAGACTGCCTGCTCCACGTCCATATTTCGGAGAACGACCGCAGCACGCCGGGTACCGGGAACGTTCGTTGGGCCGAAAATTTCGACACGCTCCACGAAATCGGCTATAACGGCTACATGGTTTGCGAAGCGTTCAGTGCCTCACTCGCCAAACTTACCGCCGCAACGAAAATCTGGCGAAAAATGTATGAAAACGAAGACCAACTTGCCCGCGACGCCCTTGCGTTCATGAAACGCGAGGTGGAAAAACGCTGGGGGTAAGCCGAGGATAATACCGGAACCCGATATAGGTGGTCATTTGGCCTCACGAGTTTGTGTTCTCAAAGACAAGTGGGGTCCAGCGGCCATTCGCTGGTCGCCGAAGGCATTTTTTAAACGTCTTTTGCTATGTGCGTTCCGGGTTGGTCGATTTGGAAAGTTGTGAAACATTGCCCCATAGACGATTGAAAGATGTCTCCGACGGGCAACGCGCCGTTGCATCGCCCAGCGTGCCGCTGGACCGCAATGTTCAGATTCGGCTCCAACTCCAACTTTGGTATTACGGCTACTCGAAAATCAGGTAGCCGAATGCTTCCGTCAGATTGATCGAATTTTCCGCATTCCAAACTTCGATTCCGAAACCGGGGACAAGCCGACGCAAGGAAATGCCGATCACGTCTTGGGATTTTGGCGGTTGTTCCATGAGTGCCGTCCAAGGGATCGCCGCTTCGATGTACCAAAACTGTTCGTCTTCATCTTGTGCGAAGAACCATGATGGGTTCCAGGTCGTGTCGCCCCAACAGGAATCGTTGGCGGAGCCTTGATAGTCGATTTCCAGACGGTGATACACGGAATAATCACGGTCGACGTCGAGGAGAATCTCCATTCGGTCCTGTTGGGCGAGGTTGCTGTCACGTTTCCGGGGAGTCGTCGTGTCCGGTTTCACATATTGAAATCCGGGGATTTTCGGACAACGCATTCCGATATAAAGAAACTGCCGGTCATAGAGAAACATCATTTGCGAACCAAACGGACGGGATTTTGCCGCGGTTTGTTCCCGAAGAATCTGTTCCGGGGTTTTGGTCACCCCTCGCATCATTTCCGCTTGAGAGGTTGCCGGTTGGAAAACTGCCGGCAGGATGTCGTCTCTTTGCGGCGGCAGACTCATGCTGACCGGAACACCATTTTTCCAGGAATTGTCGTCAAATTTTCCGTCCAGAAACGGACGTTCGGAGGCAAGCCGGCAAAAAATGATCGGGAGCGGGCACCGTTGTCGATCCGGGGAGAGTTGCGATTTGTTCCGGGCCAAAAGCCAGAGTTCCCCTTTGGCACGTGTTGCCCAGACATTGTCGTCCGGATTGCTGCTGCGTGTCGAATAAAACTGGGCCGCGAGGTTTTCCTTGGAGTTGTTTCGTTGTGCTGCGGCCAAAGCGAACCGGACCCGGGGATTGTTTCCGAGTTCGGCAAACGAATTGTAAAGCCTGTTGACAAAGTGGGTTCCCTGATCAAAACGGATTTCCGGTTTTTCCAACGAAACCATCCGAAAATCAGAGTTCGGGTTGGTCTTGACGTGATTCTGCTTGAGACGCCAACCTGTTTCCTGGGAAAAGTAATACCGGACCAGCCAAAACATCGCTTTTCCCGTCGAGGGATGCTTGGGATACCGCGAGGCAATCCGCGAGTAAACTTCCGCCGCCGATTTCCAACGACCCGATTGATGGAATTGCTCCCCCATTTCAAGCAAAACCGCAACAGCGGAGTCGGGGTCAAGATTTTCCGTGAGTGACTCCATGTTGACGAGGAGATTTTCAGGAGCTTTTCCGAGAATTCCCAGAAGATTGCCCCGTTTTTGTGCCCGGGCATCCAAAATCCGGTAGTCATTGGCCATCGAATACTGCAAACAACGTCTTGCTTCCCCCTGAACAGGAGCATTGATTCCCGTCATGAGTCGCTGGTTGGTGATTCCCTGTAAATCAAACGCCGTGATGAAGGAAACAGCAGAGGTGGAGCCGATCTCTTCCGTTTGGACAATCGCCCGGGCATTTCTGGCCATTTCATCGATCGTTTTTCCGATTCGCGGGGAAAGTGATTGTGTCGCCAGTTGCGATGGTAGCTGCGACGGCAATTGTGATGACGGTTGCGATGTCGCGGCGCTGTTCCCTTTCCGACTCGGACCGGTCACCGTCACCATTTGAACCCGGTGGACTTGCCAGGGCTGGAGTCCCATTTCCATGATCTGTTGGGGATACGCCGTCGGATTGGCAGCATTCTGAACGGCCAAAAGCACCTCACGTGCCGCAAAATCACGAACGGCGCCGCCATCTTCCGAGTTCGGATCGGTGGTCAACACGAGGTTCGGACGCCAGGTCCGGATTCGACAAACGAGGTTTTCACGGAATTTGGCAAGTCCCGAACCGTTGTTTTCCCGTTCGATTCGTTCCATGATTTTTTCCACCGGATTTTCCAACTCGTCACGTTCCAGTGTGAAGGCCCATGCCTGGTCCGAGGAGCCGACCCCGCAAAGTGCAAGGGCTTCATGGAGCCGTCTTATCGCCGGAATGTCGCTGCCGTCATGTTCCATGGATTCCTGCCGAAATAGCAGTTCGAGTCCCCCCAAATACCCTTCTTCAAGGCACAATTGGGCAAACACTTCATAAGGGACGTCCTGAATTCGGGGGACGAGTCCAAGGACGGCGAGCCGGGTTCCACCGACACGTTGAATCTGCCAGGTTCGTCCTCCGTCCGCGGTTGCCAGAATCGTCCCCAAGTCCCCGACGGCTCGTCCGTTCATCGGGTCGAGAAACCGGATTTTGCGAATCGGCGTTTGAACCCCTGTCGGGGCTGCCTCCCAAGTCGTTCCGGCATCATGGGAATGAAAAATTCGTGTTCCCGGGGTTCCGGCGACCCAAACATGAGGGCCGTTTCCGAAAACCGCTTGAAAATCAAAGAATTCTGATTGCCCCGGCGAAAGCGGCAAAGTCCGGGGCAATTGCCAGGTCTCCCCGGCATCAGGTGTACTCATCAGGAGGCCTCCTTCACCGACCATCCAACCGGAAATCATCCCGACCGGAGTCTGCTGAAAAGGAAAAAGTGAAACCAAACAGGCACGCCGGAGTCCAAGTGAAGGATTTTTCACAAGTTGCGACGTTTTTCGAATCACCTGAATACTTCCGTCGAGTCCGACACCCGAGGCGTTTTCGCGGTCCATCAAATCGAGGGAAGCCCAACCTCGCGATCTTCCGCCGGGAAGTGCCGACCAGTCGAGCCCGCCATCGGTCGTGAAAATTACCCCACTGGGATAGGATTCGGAAGCGGAACCGGCAGCCCAAATGGTCTTCGGGGTCATCATTTTCACGTCATAAAGAATCGGAGCACAAAAAATGGGGTAATTTTGCCACGTTTTTCCCCCATCGTTGGTTTTCAGGAAAATTCCCTTGCCGACATGAGAATAAAGTTCCGTTTTTCCTCCCACAGCAACGCCGAGTTTTTCGTTCAAAAAATGAACCGCGTAAAGTGGGGCATCGGTGCCACTTTCCTGCATCGACCAGGTTTGGCCGCCGTTTTCCGTGAACCAAATGACCCCGGCGTCTCCCACCACCCAAGCAAGATTTTGATTCAAAAAGCAAATATCGTTCAACCGGGCATCCACCTGACGTTCTGCAAGAATTCCACGACGGAGAACATTGTCGTCAGCCGTAACCTGTTGTTGTGGAAAATGTTGGATATTGTATTTTGCCAATCCCATCGAAGGGGTATCGTCGTCGCCCCCTCGCGAACGATCCGGGACAAACCCCGTTGCGGTGAAGGATGATTGAGAAACCGGAAATCGATCGTCCCTTGCATCTCTTATCGCAGAGACTGGTGATGCTGTTCCCACGGAAGCCGGGATTGCTGTTTTTTCCGCCGCCATTTGCTCCAGACGTTCTTGGCGCACCTGTTCAATGATCGCCTTCATCCCTTGGGCGGAAACCGAAAGAAAAAGAGAAAAAACAAGAAAAATAGATAATATATACCGAAAAAAAGTATTCATCCGTCGTCACTTTTTGTAGGAACCGAGGTGAAAGAAGGCGCCAATGTGATTCATACAAAAATAGACCAGAAGGGTCAAGAGGAAATTATACCGGGGCCGGTCTGAGTCGGCATCCCCGGATGAACCCGCTGGAATACTACGATTTTTCTGATAAAATGCTTGATTGTTGTATAGAGAAGCTGTTTTAAGAAGCCGTTTTCATAGGGGAAAGCCCCATTATAGGGGAGAATCCCCATCAATACGAAAGAAGCGACCATGTTTTGGACGAAAACATTGATTCCGACAATGAAAGAGACGCCGGAAGGAGCGGAAATTCCGAGTCACGTTTTGATGCTTCGCGCAGGACTCATTTCACAAGTCATGGCCGGAGCCTACACCTATTTGCCGCTCGGATATCGGGCTCTTCGCAAGGCGGAAAACATTGTTCGGGAGGAAATGGACCGTGCCGGGGCGGTTGAGCTTCACATGTCGGCCATGGCACCGATTTCGCTTTACGAACAGACAAACCGCGTCGAGGCGTTCGGCAACGTGTTGATCAAAACGGAGCTTCCCCGCGGCGGACGCAAAGTGCCGGTTGTTTTCTGTCCGACTCATGAGGAAACGATCACCGATTTAGTCTCCCGTTATGTTTCGAGTTATCGGCAACTTCCGATCACGCTTTATCAGATTCAGACGAAGTTCCGGAATGAGGAGCGGCCAAGATTCGGGATTTTGCGGACCAGTGAGTTCCTGATGAAAGACGCCTACAGTTTCAACACGTCGCTGGAATCGCTGAACGAAACCTATGACGCGATGTATAAGGCATATTGCACGATTTTCGACCGTTGTGGACTTCCGTTTCTGCCGGTCGAAGCGGAGTCGGGGCCGATCGGTGGGGACGCCAGTCACGAGTTCATGATTCCGTCGCCGAACGGTGAGGATAAAGTCGTCCATTGTGTTTGCGGCTATGCGGCGAATACGGAAAAAGCGGAAATCGGCATTCAAAACAAGACGAAATCAACCGCCGAACAGTTGCCGATGTCTGAAATCGCAACACCGGGGGCTCATACCGTCGAACAGGTTTGCACGTTTTTGAAGTGTCCGCCGCAATCTTTGGTCAAGACGCTGATTTATCTTGTCGACGGAAAGCCGGTGGCCGTGCTGGTTCGGGGGGATCATGACGCGAACGAAAACAAGATTCGTCGTGCCTTCAAGGCGTCGAAAGTCGAACTTGCCGACCCAACGACCATCGAACGGGTGACCGGTGCCCCGGTTGGGTTTGCCGGCCCGGTCGGACTCAAGGAAAAACTCCCGATTTACGCCGACCATTCCGTCTGTTCCCTGGCCAATGTCGTGACCGGGGCGAACAAAAACGAGACCCATTTGCTCAACGTCAACCTTGACCGTGACTTCACGGTGGACCAATTCGACGATCTTCGCAATGCCGAAGAAGGCGACGCCTGTCCGCGATGTTCGGCCGTGTTGAAAATCAGTAACGCCATTGAAGGGGGGCATGTTTTCAAGCTTGGAACCAAATATTCGGATGCTCTTGGGGCCAAATTTCTTGATGCCGACGAACAACAGAAGACCATCATCATGGGCTGCTACGGAATCGGTGTCAATCGCCTCGTCGCGGGAATTTGTGAGACGAGTTATGATGATTCGGGATTGATTTTCCCCGTCGCTTTGGCGCCTTATGAAGTCGTGATTTCGCCGCTCAAAGCGACCGATGAAGCGACGATGAAAATGGCGGCTCAACTCGGTGAACAACTGGAAAAAGCCGGTGTCGATAGTATCATCGACGACCGTGACCAGCGTCCGGGGGTCAAATTCAAGGACGCCGACCTGATCGGGTTCCCGGTGCGAATCGTGCTTGGTCCGAAAGGGCTCGAAAACGGTGAAATCGAAGTCAAATGGCGATGGGAAAAAAAGCCGAAAATGCTTCCGCTGAAAACCGCCGTGGAAACGCTCGTTGCGGAAATCGTTTCGGAGCGTCAAACAGGAACACGTTTCCGCCAGGCCATGGGACGATAAACCACGGGACGAGTGATAAATTACAAGTTAATAAACCTTCGTCGAGATAAAAACTTATGAAAATCGGACTTGTCGGATACAAAAACTCGGGCAAAAGCACACTTTTCGAATGGCTCACCGGCGAAATCGCCGACGTAGCGCTCGCACACACGTTGCAGTCCACCATGACGGCGATTCCCGAGCCGCGGGTTGACGATTTGTGCAAAATTTATCATCCGAAAAAAGTGACCTACGCCTCGCTGGAAATCGTGGACACGCCGGGTCTCTCCCGGGATCAGGAAGGAAACGCCGCAAGACTCGCCCAGCTTCGGGAAGTCGGCTGCTTGATTTGCATTGTGCCTGTTTTCGATGGTGCCGATCCGGAAAAGGAAATCCGCATTTTTCACGAAGATTTGATCCTCGCCGACATGGAATTGGTCACCAATCGCATCACCAGAATTCTTGAACAGAAAAAACGTCCGCTTCCGAAACCGGATCAGGAGAAACTCGCATTTGAGTTGGAAACCCTTGAAATGGTACAACAGGCTCTTGAATCCGGGGAGCCTCTTCGGGAAAACGAACTCAACGACGAACAGCAGAAAGCAACCCGGGCGTTCCGGCTTTTGAGTGAAAAACCGCGACTCCTCTTTTTCAATACCGCCGATGATGAAACGGACCTCGGACGGTTCGAACATTATGCCACGGAAAAGTGTCCGGTGATTACGGCCTCGATTCGGTTGGAAAAAGAGCTTGCCGTGATGAGTCCGGAAGAAAAAACAGCATTTCTCGAAGAAATGCAGCTTCCCTGTTCCGACCGCGACACGATTTTACGGAAAATTCTTGACGCCTCCGGACAAATGCTGTTTCTGACAGCAGGCGAAAAAGAGGTCCGTACCTGGCTGGTTCGGAAAAACGGCACCGCCGTGGAGGCCGCCGCCGAAATTCATACCGACATGGCCAAAGGCTTCATCCGGGCCGAAATCATGAGATGCGACGACCTCGTCCGACTCGGCAGTGAACGCGCCCTCAAGGCCGAAAACCTGGTCCGCCGCGAACCGAAAGACTATGTCATCCAGGAAGGGGAAGTCGTTCTGTTCCATTTCAGCGGATAAGAGGAAAACGCAAAGATCAAAGTGCAAAGCGCAAAGTTTTTTCAATGTCATCTTTGCACTTTGCGCTTCTAAACTGATACCCAAACTCTATTGGCTATGACGAGGTAAAAAATGGAACGATTGATCGAATATCTTAAACAGAATCAGCATGGTTTTCATTTTGAAGACCGTGTCACATTGAATTTTACGCGATGTTCGGGGCGTTACGTGATATGCAACTGCACTCAAAAATCAGAATCCTATTACAAGCCGAGTTCAAAGACATTTTGGGTGCAGCAAGCCGCAGGTCGCTATATTTTCGCGACATGGATCGGTAACTATTACATGATTGATAACGAAACGACGCTGATCAATGTCGTCAACGAAGTCTTTCAAGATGAAGCGATTTCGGGAGCACCCTACCGTCTTCCCGAACATTACCTTGAGGAATTTTCGATTTGTCAGCTTGTATCGTTTTCGTTGATTAAGAACACGACCCTTGAAAAATACAATTTGACGCATGAAAACGCAAGGGAATGGTATTGTCATAAAAGCGAAGAGGACTGGCTTTGTGTGACTCATCGAAAAATCCGGGAGTTTCTCGACCTTCATTGCGAGTATTCCATTGATGAACAAGGCTGGGTTGACTATTCCTGCGAAGGCATGTGCGGACATTTCCGATTGCCGTCCATCCCTTTGGATGAGACTTGTCGCTTGGAAATCACCGTTGAAGCAGCGCACTGGCCAATACCGGAAAGTGAATCATTGATTCGAAAAGCAAACGCCTTTTTTGACGGAATTTTTGTGTAAAGAGTAAAGCGCAAAACGCAAAGTTTTTTCAATATCATCTTTGCATTTTGCGCTTCATTTATGCATTTTCCTTCAACCGTTTGGCGAGTTCGGCGACGTGTTTGCCTTGGAATCGGGCAATCGCCAATTCGTCTTCGGAAGGCTGTCTTTTTCCATCGGTCCCGGCAATTGTGGATGCTCCATAAGGAGTGCCGCCCGACATGGTTTGCGTGTTCATCAGTCCCGGCGCCGAATAGGGAACCCCCACGATGAGCATTCCGAAATGGAACAGGTTGTTGACGAAACTGGTGACGGTGGTTTCCTGGCCGCCGTGTTGACTTCCCGTGGAGACGAAGACGCTTCCGATCTTGCCGTTGAGTTTCCCCTGACTCCAGATGCCGCCGCACTGATCGAGAAAGTTTCTCATCTGGGCACACATGTTGCCGAATCGCGTGGGAGTTCCGAAAATGATCGCGTCGGCTTCGGTCAGTTTTTCGACCTGGGCCATCGGAATATGGGCAAATTTCGCCCTGATTTCCGCAGCTCCCGTTCTCTGGAGTGCCTCCGGAGGAACAAGTTCCGGCACCTGATAGATATCCACGTCGACGCCCGTCACTTCCCGGGCACCTTCGGCAACAGCCTCGGCCATCTGGTAAATATGTCCGTACATGCTGTAAAACACGACCTGTACTTTTGTACTCATATTTTTTCCTTCCCAAAATATTCAAATGAAAGAAACATTCAACATCACCCAGGCAATATACCACGTGTTTTCTTTTTCAACCGTCGGTGATTTCCAAGGATGTAATGTTTACACGGATCGGTTCAGAAAATACCGGCTCCGGTTTTTCCGCTATTTCGTGCCGTGAAAATGGGCATCAATTTTGCTCGGTTTGATGGGTGTTTGATGCCTCATTTTTCGGGAGGAGAACACGGTGCGGACAAGTACGGTCAAGCCACACCTATCGATTCTTGCAAGCCAACACATTTGTATAACAGCCTTTTTCATCTTGTCGGACGTCCACAATCGTGAATCCGATTTCTTCCACCCAAGAATTGATCAAGGCGGCGTCCCAGGTCACCATCTCAAGAGGCTTATGATTGAAGTCCTTAAAGAGATAGTTTGTCATGTCCAAGGCCACATGTCCCGTCTGATTGGTGAAAACGAAATATCCGTTTTCCGGCAGGGACTCATAGATCAAACGCATCGATTTTTTAATCATCTGAGCATCGTTGAACCAGTCATAAAAACCGGAAGCGACAAAGATGTCCGGAATCGTGTCGAACACGAAATCGTTCTTTTCGAGCGCATTGGCAACGCGATACGTCAGGTTCAGTCCTTTTGCATCCGCTCTTTTCTTCGCTTCTTCGAGCCACCTTGCGTCAAGGTCCCTGATTTCCGCTGAGACGTTATTGTTTTTGTACTTTTCTAAAACATCGGTAATATACAAAGCGGGTCCCGCTGCAACATCACAGATGCGAACACTGTTTTTGGATTTCAGCGTCAAATCAATCGCTTGTTCCAAATGGACGCACAGATTGTCCTTTCTTTGCCTGATGACACGCCAACCCTCGTGTCCCAGATAAGCCTTGTCGATCATCTTTCCGAGAATAAACCTTCCGCTCGGCTTGTTTTTGTAGATATAATCAAGCATGATGCCGGAAGTAAACCCTTCCGTCTTCGCAATGCTGATGCCATCGCTCCATGAGCCGATCATGCGTATGGCCATCTTCATGAAAAAAAGCTTCAAGGACGACATGTTCATTTGAGTTTCTCCAGTGTGCTAATGGCGAATAAATACGAATCGAGCAAATCAACCTCGTCGGGATGATTTTTGTATGTCTTGAATTTGACGTGATAGCCTTTGACGTTGACGGTCTTGAGAGGTTTTTTGTTCAGTTTTTCCTCAAAGTAGGCGATGATTCTTTTATTGGAAAAAATCCTTACGATGGGTGCACCGGATGTCGTCGCGAGGGCGTAATTCTTAACTGTAATGTTTTTGTCCAGCAATTCTTTTGTTTTCCCCGGCAGAATCCTGCGACCAAGATGAGGAACCGCGAAGACGATCAGGTCGTACTTCGAAAAGTCCATGTCCATCGCGCCACCGACCTCAACGGCTTCAATGTTATAGGCTTTGGCAATTTCCTCGGCGACTTTTCGTGTGTTTCCTGTCAGCGATTCGTAGATGACCGCGATGTTTTTGTCCACCTTCGAATATTTCATCCAATCCAGCTTGCGGCACTCCTTCAATTGCGCGCAAAGCCTTCGCAGAACGGTCAATTGGCCTAAGGCGATAAACAGCACCATCAACCACTCGAAATACGAAAAAGGCCCGATATTTCCGATTTTGCCCGTCAGGCGGAAGTATTCCAGCAGAGAGAAAATCATAATGAAGATCAGTCGCTCGACTTTGCCCAAGGGACCGTGATGCTGCCAGTTGACCGCGATGGCTTTGGAGAGCATTCCGGTGTAACTGACAAGAAACATCGAAGCCATTCCCGCCATGCCGAGCCAGGGTGCGCACATGGGGGACAGGCCGATTCCCACGAGTATGAAAATGTCGGAATATCTGTCCGGCAAGGCATTGACGATTTCGCCTTTTAACCTCAAATTTCCGCGTTCGATGGCGATCACGCCGTCAATCGTATTGAGCGTCATCCTTGCAAAAGTCAGCAGGATCGACAACAAAAGCAAAGAAGGAATACTGGCCGCGTACAGATAACAAAACATGGTCCCGAACGCGACGACCGTCGCAAGATAGCTCAGCCAATCGGGATTGATGAACTTCATCTTCTTCGCCAAAGGAAGCAATATTTTGCGGTAAGGGAATTTTAACATGTAAAGATTCATTGGTTTCTCCCTTCGTTACCGTTAGCGGTATTTCCTCATTATACTCTCAAATTGCTCTTTTATCAATGAGCTGGAGAGAGTAGACTCTACCACGGATGCGTAAAAATTATGTTTTGCGTTAAAAATTTTGTACCGGCGACGACAATCGCTCCAAATCCCAAATGCGAGCGGTCTTGTCCCAACTGCCCGAAACCACTTTTTTGCCGTCGGGTGAAAAAGCGGCAGATTCGACAACGTCTCTGTGCCCATTCATCTGGCCAAAGAAGGAAGTACCCCCCAGTCGTTTTAACTCTTTTCCCGAATTGGCATCCCAAATTCGGGCGGTTTTGTCGCCACTGCCTGTAACCACTTTCTTACCATCAGAGGAAAAAACGGCAGATGTAACCCAGTCCGTATGTCCTTTCAACTTTTTCAATTCCTTTCCAAAATTGGCACTGCTCAACTCGGCATCCCAGATACGGACGGTGTTGTCCATACCACCCGTAATCACCTTCTTGCCATCGGGAGAAAAAGCGACGGAATTGACAAAATTTTCATGTCCTTCCAACTCTTTCAATTCCTTTTCAGAATCGGCATCCCAAATATGGGCGATATCGTCCACACTGCCTGCAACAACTTTCTTGCCATCGGGTGAAATAGCAGTGGAATTGATCATGGCTCCACACACTCTAAACCTTTTTAATTCCTTTCCTGATTCGGCATCCCAAATTCGGGCGGTACAGTCCGCGCTGCTCGTAATGATTTTCTTGCCGTCGAAAGAAAAGGCGACGGACCCGATACTGCTTGTATGCCCTTTGAGTTCAATAAAGGGCACCTCTTGCGCTTGCCCGGCATTCCCCCACAAAGGGGCGACGCACAGCATCGCGGTGAATGTGATGAGTAAAAAGTGTCTCATGAAAGGTTTCTCCCTTCAAAATGCATCTGTTTCAATCTTAAGACTTCCTGGAATATTTTCTCGGTAAATTCCTTCTTGGAATCGGCACCGAGGTGCATTGGCGTCCCGATGTACACATCACAGATGAACGGCACCGGCAAAAAATCGTATTTCGGCATGACCTTGTCCGGGCCGTTGATGAATATCGGAATCACCGGAACATCAGGGTTGGACTTTGCCAAATGCGCCGCGCCCGTTTTGAATTCCCGGATTTCACCGTCCAAACTTCTCGTCCCTTCCGGATAAATAATCAGGATATGCCCCTTCTTGAGATTTTGATTCGCTTCCGCAAAGACGTCTTCTTTGGAATTCTTTGCTCGCTCCCTTTTGACGGCAATCGCACCGATCAGCGTTCTGAACAGGAATGACCGGAATTTGGTGTTGAAAAAGTAATCAGCAGCGGCAACAGGATGGACTTTCAGCAGTTGCGACGTGGAAAACAGACACATCAAAACAAGCGTGTCGATGTGCGAATTATGGTTGGCAATCAGTATTGCGGGCCCTTTTCGGGGAAGGTTTTGAGGATTCTTTACACTGATCCCCAAAACAACATAAACAAAAGGCTTCACGCACAAAAAGAAAAACAAGTATTTCAATAGGTTATTCATTAGCGTGCTGTCCTATTTATCTAAATGTACTGTATGTCGGAATCATAACCTTATTACCTTAGTAACAAGGTTGAATTCTCGGTCGATCTGGAAGTTAGACCGTATAACTAACGTTCACGGCTCGTTTCCAATGGCACATAGCCCACGTCGCGCACGAGTTCCTGTCCTTGCGGCGATAAAAACCACTCGGTCAACTTCGGTACATTCGGGTTCCTGTTGTCCGCTCGGGAAATGATGACAAGTTCGCCAATCTCCGGGTACGAACCGTTTTGAATGTTTTCAATCGTCGGAGCAATACCGTCAATATTCAGCAATTTCACCCCTTCGTGCTTGTACAAACTCTCAACATAATATCGGAACGAAAAGCCGATGGAGTTACCGTAGTTACGATAGTCGGCAACGCTTTCTACGATCCCGCCCATTCCTTTGCGAAATTCTCCTTGCATGGGAGGAGCAATCGGCACATCGCCCATCACACGGAGCATTGCCGTCTGACTGCCGGAACCTTCGGGACGTTGAAACGGCAATATCCGCTCATTTCTGCCGCCGATGTCATTCCAACGAGTGATCTTTTTGGAATAGATGCCTCGAATTTGGTCGAGAGTCAAATTATCCACGGGATTGACCGTACTCACGAAAAAGACGAATGCTTCATGGCCGATGGGCGTAATGACCAATTCGACTCCAGCATTTTTGGCTTGTTGCAGTTGCTTCTCCGAAGGTTGGAGCATGAAAATCATGTCGCTCTCACTGTTAAGCAACGATTCAAATGCTCGCGGTGAAGTGCCGGCCATTGGTGTTACATGTTCATAACTATCATAAATGTAGCCAGATTTACCAAATTTGAGGTGTTCGGTATTGCGGTAGATTGCTTCGACCGCCGCCGCATAGATTGGATAAAGAGCAAAAGCCCCGTGAATTATCGGATGTTCGGCATCAATGATGAGCGTTGGTGATTCGATTTTGACTAATTTGTTGTTTTCGTCAAAGGGAAAGTATTCGGAAAGGTCGGTATCGCTTCCGCTATCAGAAAGGCTTCCGCTTCCGTAAAGATTTCTGTTGTTGAGCGGACTGTACCCAAAGAAGGGGTAAAGAATTTCCGCCCGGAAATAACTGTGCGACAAAAAAACAAGCCCGCAAAGGAGGATCGTAATCACAGAACATAAAACAAGACCGCGTACTTTGTGAACCGGCGGAGCAATGCTGGCAACGTAAACCGTTCCGATTGCCGTAAAGAAAAGTGTTACGATACAGGCTGCCGTTACAAAAAATTCCATCTTACCCGACATCGTCAGTCCAACACTGAAAACGAAATACTGGGGAAAGCCCCAAAATACGCCCGTTACACCTATGTTGTAGTCAAACGATGCCCACGCGGCATAAAAACCTGCGGCAGTAACCGCCAGTCCCCAATAGAGCGGTATCCAAAAGGGGAGTATCCGCAGGAAGAACGACTCTGGTACTTGTTTGGCGCGAAGACGCATCAAAAATCTCACGCCAAAACACAAGAGAAATACGCAAAGCGCAAACAGACAGGCAATTAGACCGAATGCGGGGAAATCCCAAGCAATATAAGCAATACTCTCCAATTCCGACAGCACAACGCCCAGAACCAGCAGAACATGGACAATCACACCGGGCAACAGAAACGCCCAGAGGGTTGTGAGGACTATGTAACTGGTTCCGCTAAACGGTTTCGGCGGGGCTTTCATCGATTCGGACATGCTTTGATTGTAGTTGTACTGTCGGAACGAAAATATGGGTAAATGGTGCAAAACGGTATTTTGAAATGCCCTGAAGGGGTGTAACAAGCCCCGCTTTGTATCGCCCCGTTGGGATTACTTAATCACAACGCTTCAATCATCTGCGTTCCTGCCGATACTCTTCAGGAATCGCATCACCGGAACACCATGGGGCATCCTTGTCTTGTTCTTCGGTTTCTTCGCTTCTGCCCATGTTTGTCTGCAATTTTTTGCGGAGTATCTTGATATGCTCCGACGGATCATCCGTCAACTGTTGGAGACGTTTCCATTGTTCGTCGGTCAATACGTCAAACAACTTCATCTTGAATTGCGTCGCGAATTGTCTGCTTGAGGACACGATTTCTTCGTGAATTTTTTTGACTTCCGGATCGTTCGTCATCAATTTTTTCATGATCTCAGGAATCTTGTCTTGAAAGTCCTCGCCGCTCATGAGATCGCCCCCTTGCTTCTCAAATTCGTCAATCACCTTGTTCACTATCACCATGTTACTGTTGGCAATATTTTCGAGAATCTGCTCGAATTCAGGCTCATGCTCCTTTTTGATTTCCGCCATCTTTTGCTTTTGCGCATCGGTCAGGTCAAGTGCTTCGAACACATTCGGCGAAATGACCGGCATCGCCGCTATGCTCGCCAACACCGCCTCGTTCAGTTTTTGTTTCTGCTCCGCCGTCAGGACAGACAGGACAATACCGTTTCTGAAATTGATACGGGAATAGGTCCACAGTTTCGACTGTCTTTCCGAAATGTCCAAAAACTTCTTTTGAGTTTCCGCATCCGCGTTTTCCATACTTTGAAAATATGGATCATCCGGTTTTCGAATCGCTTCCAACTCTTTAATGATTTCTTGCATACCGGGATACGTCAGTTGATACTCATTCATGTCCGTATTATCCAGACGATCCAGGATTTGTTGATACTGCTCATCGGAAAGACCTAAAGCGGCACGGGCATCCGGGTCTTTCACGACATCCGAGTCCCAAAATTGTGCCATTTGACCGTCCCAGGAAGAACGAATGGCCGTTTTCTCGCCAATTTTCATACTTTCCTGTACCATGGGATTTTTCCACTGCCACGCAGAACCGATCCACGGCGGGGTCGCATCAGCGATGAGTGCAAGAAGCCACAGGCACATCACGGTGGCGAGGAGCAGCTTTGTTTTCATAATGTTCTCGATGGTGATAAGTAAACACAACAGGTTCGCAATGTCTCAGGCCTGAAAGGCCGGAAACTCATTTTATCAGCTCAATAGGGTATAAACAAATCAATTTTGTTCATAAAAACGGTGTAATGAAAAAACAGGGGTGCGGTGAACACAAGGCTGTCGAGCCGGTCCAGTATTCCGCCGTGTCCCGGCAGGAGAGTGCTGGTGTCTTTGACGCCGATGTCGCGTTTGATCGCGGACATCGTAACATCACCCAGAAAGCCCGTAACGGCAACCACGAAACCTGCGCCTCCGCCCAGTATAAGGCTCGAAGGCGTTAAATACGGCACTAAAAACAGGGACACGATCGTGGTCGCGATCACTCCGCCGATAAATCCTTCCCAGGTTTTGTTCGGACTGACTTTCGGAATGATTTTGTGCTTGCCGAGCGATTTCCCGAAGAGAAATTGCGCGAAATCATTGAATACAGTAAGGATAAGGATGCACAAAAGCATTCCCACCGATCCCCCGGTAGGATTTTTCTCCACGGGTATGACCAAATACGCGGCCAAATAACCGAGCGCATACACCGTTGTCATGAGTCCCCAGTGAATGGTTCCGCACGATTTTAAGAAGCCTTCATTATCACCGATCAGCACCATGCGCACGGGAATGAGCAAAAACATGTAAAGCGGAACAAGGAGATAGAACATCACGATCCAATTGATATAAATGAAATAAAACTGGACCGGAATGGACAGGTAGGCCCATAAAAGCACTCTCCTGTCGGCGCGTCTTGTCGGGATAAGAGAAAAATACTCCTTGAGTGCCAAGTAATTGATCAGCGCCAGAAAAAAAAAGGCAAATATCTTGTTGAAAGAGAATGCCACGGTGAAAAGGATTACGATAAGCCAAAATGACTTCAATCGCAATTTGAAGTTTGTCAATTCCTTCTTGAATATCCACTGGGCACCATAGACAATCAATGTCGTGGCAAGCATGACCGCGTAAACGACGTATGCACAGTTTTTGACATGTTCGGTTATTACAAGTGGCTCCATAAGAATTTCCTTGATGACTTTTTTGCGGACACACGTTTCCGACTTTTTCCATTTTTGCCCCCTGCCGCCCCGTCGAAACTGTCACGGCGTCGCGGTGACTCCCGGATGACGTCAGATATGCCAATTATACGAAAATGATTACGGCGGCTCTACCCCCCCTTGCGGTTTCCCCGTCGGGGCGGACGAGTACAGACAATCATAAGCGGGATCATCATCGGTTTTTGCACGGAACGGTCCGGGACGCACCGGCGATGGGGCGGTTTTCAAACGTGGGGGGATGCTGAGCCAGTCGGAACCCTGAAACACCGGATCGGGCATGTCGCGGATGTGGCTGTCGTCGATATAAGGACAAATGGCATCCACCCAAAGGATGAGTTTCAATAAACTGACCGGGTCCGTTTTCAGGCCGTAATGTTCGCCGCTCGACGCCAGTTCAATGAGTCGGCTCTTGTAGGAAAGCGACGACATGGGTTCGGTCGTGACGTAAGCCGCCGGGTCAACCGTGCCATACGCCTCAACGTGCAACGTTCCGGCGATGTCGAATCCCGGCGGCACTTTTCGGTCGCCGAGATTGCTTCCGCCGCCCCAGGCACCGGTCGGAAAATTCCCCGGCGCACCCCAATTCGGAGCACCGATCATGGTCACGTAGGGCTCGCTGAACATCAGAAATCCCGGTCGCTCGGTCGTGTCAAACATCGCGCGTGCTTCCCCGTCGCCTTCGTGACAATCGGCACAATAGCGATCAAGCACCGGCCGCACGTCGTTCAGGTAACTGATGCCGGTTCCCTGACGAGCCACCTGACGGCGTTCCGCTTCCGATGGGGTCAATGCGAGAAACGTCTGTTCGATCGTTGCCTCAATCGAAAGTTGCCGCTCGTCCGGCGTCAATGCAAATGCTCGGTCAAACGCCCACGGAACCGGCCGGATCGTTTGCGGCGGTTTTTGAAAAGCAAGCGTGTTGCTTGACAATCCGCTGTCCGGCGTGGTGCTGTGACTTTCGTGACATCCGAGACACCCCCGGTTTTCGCCCGGCATGAGGCCGGTGAAACTGCGCATGGTGTGCAATGCCCGATGATTTTCGTCAAGCAACTGAAAGTGCAACGCAACACCTGCCGGGGCTTCGAACCAAACACTGCCGTCATCTTCTATCGGCACGGTGCCCAGGATGCGTTTGACGCCTTCGGATT
>Ga0123353_10002789_pt1 | contig 21821 bp, 21 predicted proteins | sample TergutLab28metaG_3_FD_92763 | JGI IMG/M metagenome (GOLD analysis project Ga0123353, IMG submission 92763) | Labiotermes labralis P3 segment gut microbial communities from Petit-Saut dam, French Guiana - Lab288 P3 | ecosystem: Host-associated > Arthropoda: Insects > Digestive system > Gut ... | reverse complement strand
GGTCAACTACAACAAGCGCATCCACCCGCTGCGGCATTTTAGCCCCGCGGGGGTGATCTGGTACCAGGGCGAAACCGAGCTGATCGGCTATTTGCAAAGCGGGACACCCTGGGAGGGCGGCGCCGCCTACAAGCGGGCGCTCACGCTGCTGCGGGATACCTGGGCGCGGCTGTTCGGCCGGCCAGGGCTGTCGCTGGTGGCCACGAACCTGGCGGGCTATGTCTATAACAGCAAGCAGCCCGGGCAGCCGGGCCTGTTCAACGCCATGCTGGGCGAGCTGGAGGCCGCAGACCCGAATTTCGCGTCGGTGGCCATCTACGACATCCCGCTCAACTGGGATTTGGCCGGGGAAATCGACCCCTCCCTGGACTACACCGGCTCGATCCACCCGTATATCAAGCGGCCCATCGGCGAAAGGATGGCGCTGGCGGCACAGGGGCTGCGCTATGGCGCGCAGTACGGCACGCCGCTGCTGCAAAGCGCGCAGGCGCGGGATGGCGCGGTGCTGCTTACCTTCAGTCAAACGGGCCAGGGATTATTTATCAAGGGCGGCACGCGCCTGCGCGGGTTTTCGGCCGCGGGCGCGGACGGGTACTACCACGCGGCTGAGGCTGAGCTCATCGCGCCCAATCAGCTGCGTGTGTGGTGCGGGGGGCCCGATGCGCCGGTCAGCGTGGCCTACGCCATTGGGCACTACGGTAGCCACGCGAACCTGTTCGCCGCGTTCCCGGGCGGCAGCGAGCTTGCCGCCGCGCCCTTCGTCACGCAACAGCTGCCCGGCGCGGTGTATCTGCGCGACACGGACTGGCGTAGCTGTGACTTTGCGCAGACCTGGCAGAAGGTGAACGACCCCAAGCTGGTGCCCGCGTTCGGCGCGGTTGGCCGCGGGGCGAAAGTGAGCTTCTTCGGGGATGGCGGCGTGCAGGGCGGCTTCGTGCGCCTGGAGCGCGGAAAAAGCGCCCTGCCTGGCTTCGGCATAGCCCCGGAGGGCGCCATGGGCGACTATTCCCGCGGGCAAAGCGTGTCGTTCTGGGTGCGCAACCCCGGCAGCCAGGCCGTGAGGCTCACCGGCATACGGTTCCATACCTCCGGCATCGCCTGGTACAGCCCAGCCCTATGCGTCGAAATCCCGCCCAATAGCGATTGGCAGCGGGTGACGGCCCGGCTGGATAAGCTCTATCTCTACGGCAGGGCCTTCGTGCCGCTTTTGCCGGGGGATAGCATGCTGCTTAAAGAAGTCACGCGCGTAGAGCTCCGTTTTGACGCGGCCCCGGGCAGGGCCTGCGCGGTGGATATCGACGAGTTCAGCTTCGCGCCCGGGCAGGCGCGGGACCACTTCGGCTACGAGATATGGCGGATATTCCTGGCTATACTGCACCCGCTCCGGACGATATGGGCGGTGATTATGGGCCTGGTATAGCTTTTTCCCATGTAAAGGGAATATTCTTGTCGATTTTGCGCGCTACATCGCGAATCGTAAGGGAAAATGCCTTTACAGCGCTTATCGTTCGTTATTTTGGCGCATACACCCCCTCCACGTTGCCCCGCATCGTCACGAAGGCGATGGCGGAAGCCGGAATCAGCGGGATGTTGATCACGCATTTTACGTTGCCTTCCACAAACTGCGTCCCGGTAAAAGTAAGGCCTTTAATCCTGCCGGTATCTGTATCGATGGTAATTATATATTGCCCGTCGCACTGGCCGAAGGAGGAATCCAGCACGGCAACCTCTTTCAGGGCGTTCGGGCCGATCACGGCGGAGGACACCGCCATGGCGATTTCAGTGACCTCCGCCACGATCGTCGCCTTGTCAAGGATGCTGACATAGCCCTTTGTCCCCGGCTTGGGGTCATAGCTGGGGTCCAATTCATGGTTCCGCAGCGTGATGGCAAGCGTCGCGGTACTGCCGCTCACGCTGCTTTTCGCGCCCTTCACCCAGTCCGCCTCCAGGGCGGGCAGGTCGCTGGGCCTATCCGTGTGCTCCTCAAAGTACACGTAGGGCTTCAGCCTGTTGTCCTCCTGCAGGTTTTGATCGTTCAGAAAGGGGATGCCCAGCGCCTTCGCGTGTACCGTGACCTTTGTCATGGCGCGCCTATATACGGTGCGCCGCATGGGCGTTCTGGCCAGCGCGCCGTTGTAATAGCGGATGATGCCCGCCATGTCGGTGGGGATGCTGGCCGCGGGCGCGGCGGGCGGCTGCGTCGGGTCATCGCCGGGCGCTGTTGTGGCGGTATCTTCGGAGCTGGCCGGGCTTGCCTGTGTTGTGGTAGTATCCTCCCCGGCAGTTGCGCTTGTGGGCCCCTCCTTGCCGGGTTCGCCGCAGGCGGCAAGCGTGAACACGAGCGCCAGCGTGATGGCGCGTGCGAGTAATTTCTTCATCTTCAACAGGGTATCCTTTCTAGTGATAGCCGTATTATATCATACTCGCCGCGACAAAACAATAGAATAGTTGTGAACGCCCCCGCCGCGCACGACGGGGACGTGCCTGTTTTGGCCCGGGCCTAGATATAGGCAATTTGCTCTTCGGTGTAATAGGTGCGTTTGGAGGCGATCGTCTCTACGCGGATCGGGTAGCCGGTTTCGGTTTTTCTGATTCTGCTGTTGTGGACCTTCAGAAAGCTGCGCTCCTCGCCGGATATGATATCCGGGGCGATGCGCCGGATGGAATCGATGGCACCGCGCAGGACGGTTCCGATGGCCCGGTACAGCGCCTCCAATCGGTCCTCCGGGATGCTTCCCACGATGGAGTGCGGTGAAACGCGCGCGGCCCAAAGGATCTCGTCGGCATACGCGTTCCCGATGCCCTTCACCACCTTCTGGTCGATCAGGAAGGCCTTCACGTTGGCGCGGGGCTTTGCCCTGGCTATCCCGAGAAAGTACTCCCATGTGAACGGCGCGCCCAGGGCGTCCGGGGTTTTGTCGGCCGGGGGCATGTACCTTACGGCGCATAGGCCCCCGAAGTCGCTGAAGACGATGGTTTCCCGCTCGAAGCGCAGGGCGAAGATCTTGTACCCTATCGCGCCCACAGCCGCCTGCGGGACAATCGAAATCTTCCCGTTGAGCATCAGGTGCACCGCGATGGTCCTGCGGTCGCCGAAGTCGAAAAACAGCTCCTTTCCGAAGCGGCCGATGCGCAGCAGGTCCCGGCCCGCGAAATCCGCCGGCGAAGCGCCCCCGGGGGCACGCACCTTCAGGGGGTTGAACACCTCCAGGCCGGCAAGATGCTTGGAGGTCAGCCGGTCATAAATGTTTGTCCTGAATACTTCCAAATCGGGCAATTCGGGCATGGGATTCTCCCCTCGCGTTTTTCTTGTGACAAGTATACAGCAGGATAGCGGAAAATGCAAGCGTTAAATGCACTGCAGAACCGCGTCATTTCCCGGCCACCCTGCACGCGTCGCAAAGCGCGTTGTAAATCCACCTGTCGCTGGTTTCGCAGATCTCAAGCACTTCGGCGATCACCCGCCGGTAATAGGGGTCGGCCAGGCGCCTGATTTTCGCGGCCTTGTGGTCGGTGTATTTCCCGGCGGCGCGCCAGACGACCCAGCACTGGTTGTGGAATTCGCTGCCCCACACCGCGATCTGCCCAAATTCCTTCCGGTATTTTTCATAGCGTTCGCAAGCGCCGCCGCTGAACCAGCACGCGGCGGAGCGCCCGCAGATCGGCACCTCGATGAAATGATGGATCAGCCGCGCCTGGAAGGCCAGGTTGCCGCGGGATTTCCTGTAGTTTTTGTTGTCCTTGACATATTCGATGGCCTTCTTATATATGCCGCCCTCGAAAATTGGCTTCATGATCATCGCGCCCCGCGCGAACGCATCCTCAATCGTGGCGGTGGGCCCGCATTTTTCGCCCGGGATATAGGCGCGGTCCAGCCGCTCGTACCAATCCGCCGTCCAGCCGGCGCGCAAATAGCTGCCGTCGTTCGTGCCGTCGCACGCGTAAAGGGCCATGCCGCCGTCGTCATAGCCGGTGATAAGGGCATAGGCGTTGCTGATTTGCGGCGCGAATTTCATGATCACAGGCACGCCAGCCTCGATGGAAGCTTTGACCCTGCTGTATATCGCTTCTTTGCCTTCGCCCTTTTTCATGCTTTCATAGGCATAACCCGCGTAGCCGAACAGGAAACCGATGTGGTCGTCCATCTGTGTGCGCAGGTCAAGCAGGTCGAGCTTGTCGCTGTAATACCGGAAGAAATATTGGTCGGCGAAAACATCGTTGCTCTTGCCCACCGGCGCCAGATCCATCAGCAGGAACACCTCGCCGCTAACAAACGAGTATTCGCCGGCATATGCGCCGACAGCCTCCTTCCGGAGTGTTTTGGGGCCGGTCCTGCATCCGCCGCAGTGCGTGCAGGGCTCGCCGGGCTTTCCGGTCTTCCTGCCGTCCTCGCCGCAGGGGGCCATGCCCTCGGGGATATCCCTATCCAGCGTAGTTACCAGTGAGGCGAAAAGGACGGCCAGCACCCCCTGGCAGTCGTGGTCGTTCATTCTGTCGTTTTCGATGATTTTTTTCATGATAATTTCCCTCCGCAAGAATTAGTCTCGTGATCCGCAAGGGAGATCTCCGGCGGCACAAGCCGCAGCCACCAGCTCCATATACAGCGATGCGCGTAGCTGGGGAAATCATTTTGATTGCGGTCAAAAGTCATGCCGCGCCCCCTTTTTCGCGCATCCTGCATAGCGCCATGTACACATAACGATCACTCATACGTTTTTCTTTTCCTCCAGAATCCCGATCATATCGCACACCGCGCCGTAGATTTCCCCGTCGCAGTCCTTAATCTGCCGCAGGAGCGTGACGGCAAGGTCGCACATGCTGTACCGCTGCATGCCGTCCGGCTTGCGGATATCCTTTAAAACGCGCATTTGCCATTGATACGACCAGGAGTTGTGGCAGGCGCCGTCCAGGCGGCGGGAGGTGGGCTCAATGCGCGGGTCGCGCAGCTCGTCCTAAACCCAGTTCTGAAAGCGCGCCGGGTCCTCCTCGTATTCATGGTAGATGCGGAACGCCTCCGTGGTGTTGTGGCAGTTCCAGGTCGCGCTGTTTTGCTCCAGTTCGGCAAGCAGGGGGGCAAGCGGCATGGCTGCGCTCCTTCAGGTTGGTTGGGCCTGCACATAGTATAGCGCTTTTGTGTTGAAAAAGCAAGCGATTGGGTAACGAAAAGATTGGGCATGCGCCGCGGTCCGACAGGATACACGATTTTGGATATTTCACTGGAATTCCATGCAATTGTGTGCTATACTAGTTTTATCATTTGAAGGGGTTGATCCTATGCCCATCCTGTGCGCCTATGCCCTGCCGCACCCGCCGCTTGCCGTGCCCGCGGTGGGCCGGGGCGAGGGGCAAAAAATACAGGCGACCCTGTCGGCGTTCGACCAGGCTGCCCGCGAAATCGCCGCGCTCGCGCCCGAAACGATTATATTCATCACCCCGCACAATGTGCTTTATTCTGACTATTTCCATATCTCGCCGGGGAAAAGCGCAAAGGGCAGCCTTGCCCGTTTTGGCGCGCCCGAAACTCATTTTGAGGTTGCATACGACACGGAGCTGGCCGCGGAAATCGCGGCGCTCGCCCAACAGCGCGGCTTGCCCGCCGGGCCGCTGGGCGAAAAGGACGCGAGGCTGGATCACGGGGCCATGGTGCCCATGTGGTTCATCAATCGGCGTTATCGGGATTACCGGGCGGTGCGGGTTTCGCAGTCGGGCATGGACGCCGCGGCGCACTACAGCCTTGGGCAGTGTATCGCGCAGGCCGCGGGGCAGCGCAGGGTTGTGCTCGCCGCCAGCGGGGATCTGTCCCATAAGCTGCCCGGAAGCGCCTACGGCTCTGTCCCGGAGGGCGCGGTGTTCGACCAGGCGGTAACCGGCGCCCTGGCCCATGGAGATTTTCCCGCGCTGTTCGGCATCCCCGAAGACCTGCGGGGACGCGCCGCCGAGTGCGGGTACAACTCGTATATGGTGCTGGCGGGCTGCCTTGACCGCCGCAGGGTGGAGGCAAGGCTGCTTTCCTATGAAGGCCCCTTCGGGGTGGGTTACGCCGTGGCGGCCTTTGCGCCGGGGGCGCCAGGCGAGGATTGCTACCGCGCGCTGGCCCGGCAGTCCCTGGAATACGCGGCGCGCGGCGGGCGCAGGCTGCCCCTGCCCGAGGGCTTGCCGGAGGAGCTGCTGAAAACCCAGGCGGGCGTGTTCGTTTCCCTGCACAAAAATGGCCATCTGCGCGGCTGCATCGGTACCATCGCCCCAACGACAGGCAATATCGCCCTGGAGATCATACAGAACGCCGTTTCGGCCGGCCTGCATGACAACCGTTTCGAGCCCGTGGGGGCCGGCGAGCTGCTGCTGCTGACCTACAAGGTGGACGTGCTGTCGCCGCCGGAGGCCATCGCCGGGCCGGAGGGACTGGACGTCAGGCGTTACGGGGTGATCGTATCCAGCGGGCGCAGGCGCGGGCTGCTGCTGCCCAATTTGGAGGGCATCGACACGGTGGGAGAGCAAATCGCCATCGCCCGGCAAAAGGGCGGCATCCCGGCCGGCACACCCGTAAAGCTGGAGCGCTTCGAGGTGATCCGCCATGAATGAGGCGATGTTTTGGCGTGAAGCGGGCAACGGCACGGTGCGGTGCGCGCTGTGCCCCCACAACTGCAAGATAGCGGAGGGTTCCCCGGGGCTGTGCGGCGTGCGCCGGAACACCGCTGGAAAGTTATATGCCGAAAGCTATGGGAGGGTTTCCGCCATCGCCCTGGACCCGATCGAAAAGAAGCCGCTGTATATGTTCCGCCCGGGGAGGCGCGTGCTTTCCATAGGGGGCTTCGGCTGCAACCTGCGCTGCCCCTTCTGCCAGAACAGCGATATCTCCATGGAATATGCAAAGGCGTGGCGCAGCGCGGAAACGCTTGCGCCCGAGGGTGTTGCCGCGCTTGCCGTAGAAACCGTCCCTGATGGCAATATCGGTGTGGCATATACCTACAACGAGCCGCTGATCGGCTATGAGTTCCTATACGGCTGCGCCCGGTGTATACATGAAGCGGGGCTGTGCAACGTGCTTGTGACCAACGGCTATGTAAACCGGGAGCCGCTCGAGGCGCTTTTGTCGCTGATTGACGCCATGAATATTGACCTGAAGGGGTTTACGCAGGCGTTTTACAAAAAGCTGGGCGGGGGATTGGAAGCGGTTCAGGAAACGATTGCGCTGGCGCGTCAGGGCTGCCACGTGGAGGTCACCACCCTGGTCATACCGGGCGAAAACGATTCGGAAGAGGAAATCGCGGCGCTGGCCCGCTGGCTTGCTTCCCTTGACCCGGGAATCCCCCTGCATCTGACGCGGTTTTTCCCACGGTATCAGTATGCGGGCCGGGCGGCGGCGCCCCGGGGGACAATTTGGAGGCTCCGTGATGTTGCGGGCAAATATCTAAAGAATGTTTTTGCGGGGAATATATAGGCGCAATCAACTGATCTACACATCAATTTACGAAAAGCAGCTATAGGAGGCCCGCCATGCGCGAAACCGCTCCCCGCCAGCGCATCTTAAATATCCTGCGCGCCGCTGTTGTGCTGGCGCTGCTGTCTGCTGTCGCGCTGAACTGGGGGCGCCTGCGCAATTTCAGCCAGGCCGACATCGCCGCGTTGGCGCAGGGGGCCTCGAGCCTTGCCATTGCCATTGCCGCTGTGCTGGGGTTGTACTGCGTCAAGGCGCTGCTGTTCGTCATTCCGGCCATGCTGTTGTATGTCTCGGTGGGGGCGGTGTTCCCGCTTTGGCTGGCGCTTGCGGTCAACCTCGCCGGAATCGCCCTCGAATTGGCGCTGACCTATGGCCTGGGGGCCTTTCTGGGCGGGGCGTATGTCCAGGGGCTGCTTGCCGGGAACAAGGGCGGCCGCAAGCTGCTCGAAATGCAGGACAGGCGGGGCTTCGTGATGCTCTTCACCGTGCGGCTGCTGCCGGTCTTCCCGATTGACTTCGCGGGGCTCTACTTTGGTTCCACCCGTGTGCCCTTCTGGAAGCACCTGGCGGCCTCCGTGCTGGGGCTGTTCCCCCGGGTGGCGCTGTTTACCGTGTTCGGCGAGGCCGCGCGGCGGTTTTTCCCGCCATGGCTGCTGTTGGCGGCGGCGGGGGCGGGCCTGGCCGGGGCCGGGGTGATGTTGATCGCCAGAAAAGTCAGGGCGTCCCGGGAAAAGCAGAAGAATTCCTGATCAAAAAGGGGTGTTTATGCGGGTGCCCGGATTCGTGCGCAGCATAAAGCCGAGCGATACGCTAAGGCCGGCAGTCGTGCGCGAGATTCTGCTGCATGAAGTTATTCAGCCCTACCGGCACGGCTGCAACCCAAACTGATACGGACAGGGGATGAAACCGTTGGAGCCATACGCAACAGCAGCGATAGAAAAAGAGATTGAAGCGGCGCACGGAAAGCTTGTCAGCGCGAATGAGGCGCTGGCGCTGGCTAATTCCAAAACCCGGGCCAGCTTTTCCGCGTTGGCGGAAAGGAGGGAGCTGCAAAACATCATTCTCGGGTGCTATAAAGAGCTGGACAGCAAACAGAGCCAATTGATCGCATTGCGCATGGACGTGCTGGCCCGGCTGGATGAAAAGCTGTCCCAATCCGAGTCGGAGCTGTCCCGCCAGCTGCAATTGCTGGACAGGTTCGAAGAGCTCATGCGGCGCGTGGAACAGGCGATGCAGTAAGGGGGGGATTCACTATGGCAACGATGACGCTTATGGAAATTCGGCAGTACGAAAGCGAAATCAAGGATACAAATCAGCTGATCGCTGAATTGAACGCTTACCTGAGCTTGTCGGAAAAATTCGATACAACGGAACGCTACCAGCAATTCATTAGCGATAAAGCCAGTTTGATTGGTGCTAAGCTGACGCAAGTTTGGCAAAGACGGCCAGATGAAGCCGTGGTTGCGGCGCTTTTTTTAGGCGCATGCTGGGTGGTTGCAGCGGGTTATGATGGGGTTCGCAATGCCATGCTTGCAATATCCAAGGAGGAGGCCAGAAAAAAACTGGTGCCACTGTATTCGGAATTGGCCATCCAAAAAAGCTTGCTTGAAAAGAAGCTGCGGGAATACACCCGCACGCTCCAGGGCCGCTATAACGATACCGAAGAAAAACTTGATGAGGCGGAAACACGGAAAAAGCAATGCGAGGAATTTTTGCGGCGTATCCAGGCATGCCAAAATTCCATCAATCAGTTCTGAAAGGCCATGCGCCGGCAACATAAAACAGCGACAGGGGGATTTATCATGGCGGTAATGACTTTTGTCGAGGCCCAGCGGTACGCAAACGAAATCAGCAGCTCATATGAGTTGATCGCTGAGCTGAATGATTTCCTGGACCTGCCCAAATCCAATTTGACGCAGAGCTACCAGCGGTCGGTGAATAAGTCGTCCGGCTATATCTCGGGAAAGCTGTCGACGGCGCTTACAGGCAAGCGGCCGCAGGAGGCTTTGCTTGTGGGGGCTGTTTTGGTCGTGGGCTGGCTGGGGGCAAAGACGTACGACATGATTCGCAACTACATGCTCGATATCTCCAAAGAGGAGGCGAGAAGAGACCTGATGCAGGTGTATTCGAAATTAACCGTCCAAAAAAGTTTGCTTGAGGACAAACTACAGGAATGTACCCGCGCGCTCCAGGGCCGCTATAGCGCCACAAAAGAAAAAATTGATGAGGCGGAAACGCGGAAAAAGCAATGCGAGGAATTTTTGCGGCGTGTCCAGGCACACCAGGGTTCCATCAATCAGTTCTGAAAGGCGGCGCGCATGATTTATAATGACGACATCCTGGATGTCTACGCCTATTTGCAGGCGCGCGCGAAAAACAACCTGGCAACGCTGGGGGAGCTGACCGGCAAAAGCGCTCAATTGGAGGGACGCGTTGTCCGGCTTGACTTGGACGGCAAGCTGCGCGCATTGGAGGCGATCGCGCAGTCCATGGGGATTTCCGTTGAGGCATCCCCATCGCCCGCAGCAGACCCCTGCCGCGGGCGCAGCGGGGAAAACCCGTCCAGGCAGCAACTGCTTACGGCATTGCCCGGCGGCTTCGATTACGCGGCGGCGTTTTCTCAACTGGCGAAGGAGGCGCATGCCAACGGATATGTCGATGTCCATCCCGGAGATGTTCTGAGCCTGGAGGAAATGAGGCGGGCCGCCGCGTTCGAGGCCCAGATAGATGCGGATTTTGAGGCGCTGACAGGGCTTACGGAGGGGGACACCGTTGTTCTGGGGGTTGCGGTTGCCCTGCAAATCCTGCGTTTTGCCCTGCTTCGATACATAAAGAAAAAAAAGGACGAAAACAAGGATGGCGTGTTTGGCCTTGGCGCGGAGCAGGTGGGGGAATATCCATTTGACCTGCCCGGCGACGTCATGGAAGCGCCCGCCATCAAGCCCTGCGAAGCCATATTGAACGATTCCCCGCCTTTTTTGCTGGGGACGGCGGATATGGAGCAATTGGCGCCTTCCGTTCTGCTCGGCACGCATAACCCCTTGGGCTGGTTGTTTGGCGCGCTTAACATGCTGACCGATACAGTGACGGTATTATCCGCGCCTATGCGTTTGCGCTCCTATCATGCCTGCCGGGATGGCGGCGTGCCTTCTGTGGGCGATTCGGCCAGCACGCTCCGCCATATCCTTCTGCCGGTCGCAAAGGCGAACCCGAAAGAACAGGAGAACACCAAAAGCTTCCTGGCGGCTGCGATCCGCGAATCCGATATCCTCGGCGCAGGCGGTATGACCGTACAGGATAACGCGAAACGATTTGCGGATACATTGGAAATCCTGAAGAACATAGATGATATCCAGTCGTTCGGCTTGGACATCGACCAGCTGCGCTCGTTCCTTTCAGAACAGGATAGCCACCCGTTTACCGACCGCGCCAAACGTTTTTTTAAGCAGATCGATTTAGAGGATATGATTTCGCAGGCCGGCATGGCGGCGCTGGTCAACATTTTGATCACCGTGGCCCATGGCTGCCAGTACAACCAGGAAAAGGACGCCTCAATAAAGCTGTTCACCGTAAGGACCAAAAAAATTCTGGCCTATTCCAATTTAATCGCCGCCGCCTGCAATTCAATACCCGCAATCGATTCCCTGCATAACGGGGATATCGATGCTGTCGGAAAGCTGGATTTGGGCGGGCTGCTTACAGGTGTGCTGCAAACCGTTGGAACAGCGCAATTTTGGATAAAAGCAAAAGCAGAGTTCATAGTGGAACGGCACATGGAGGCGATGCGCCCGGAAATGGATCGGATGAACCTATATTTTCCGTCCGAAGGGGATCAGTAGGGCGAATGGAACGCCGCGCTGGCAAACAGGCCGCCTTCGCCGAAATGTGAAAACAAGACAGCAGAGTGCTTGCGGGCATTCTGCTGTCTTTTTTTGTAGCGAATCACTGGCCCTGCCAATGGAGAAAAACTTTTGCCGTGGAAGGATACCCTGCCTAAACGTTGTAGGACGTATCTGTAAGCTCGTTGAACACGCCGCGCTCCACGTAATGGGTATGCAGCAGGTCATGGGAGCGGTGCCCGCCGGGTTCGCCCAGGTAATCCGCATACAATTTCTGGATGAACGGGTTTTCATGGGATTTGCGCAGCGCTTTGCTCTCGTCCTCGGTATAAAGCCCCGAAATCCGCTTCATCCTGACCTCGGGGTCCTTCGAGCGGGGCTGGCCGCCGCCCGTGACGCAGCCGCCCGGGCAGCCCATGACTTCGATGAAATGATAGGGGGATTCCCCTTTTTCCACCTGCTCCATAAGCTTGCGCGCGCCGGCAAGGCCGCTTGTGACCGCCACGCGCACGGCGACATCCTTCAGGAACGCGTATTCCGGCAGCGGGTCCGTGATGGTGATGGCGGCCTCCTTCACCTGGTCAAGGCCCACGATGGGTGTCACGTGCAGGTTTTCGAAGGGCAGCTCCCTGCCGGTCACCAGCTCGTGCACCGTGCGCAGGGCCGCTTCCATAACGCCGCCGGTCAGGCCGAAGATATCCGCCGCGCCCGTGGACATGCCCAGCGGGTGGTCGAAGTCCTCGTCGGGCAGGGCGTTGAAATCAATGCCCGCGGTCCTGATCATTTCGGATAGCTCGCGGGTGGTCAGCACGGCGTCCACGTTGGGGTACCCGCCGTTTTGCATCTCCTCCCGGGCAATCTCGAATTTTTTGGCCGTGCAGGGCATGACGGATACGACAAACATGTTTTCCGGCTTTACGCCGATCTGCTGCGCGTAGAAGCTCTTGGCCAAGGCACCCAGCATGGTGTGCGGGGATTTGCAGGTGGAAAGGTGCCCCAGCAGCCCGGAATGCTCGTGCTCCATATATTTGACCCAGCCGGGGCTGCAGCTTGTGACCATGGGCAAAGTCGCCCCTTTGCCGGTCAGCGCGTCCTTCACCCGGTGCAGGAACTCTGTGCCCTCCTCCATGATGGTCAGGTCCGCGGCGAAATTCGTATCGAACACGTCGTCGAAGCCCAGCCTGCGCAGGGCCGCGGCGAGCTTGCCGGTCACCCGGGTGCCGGGCGCCAGGCCGAATTGCTCCCCGATAGCCACGCGCACCGCCGGGGCCACCTGCACCACCGTGCGTACGGCCTCGTTTTCCATCGCGCCCCAGACCTTCTCGGTGGCGTCCGTGCCCCGCAGGGCGCCCACCGGGCATACCACCGTGCACTGGCCGCAGAACGCGCAGTTGACCGAGCCGAGGGGCAGGCCCGCGGCGGGCGATATCTCCGATTCAAAGCCGCGGTTCTGGGGGGACAGCACGCACGCGTTCTGGATCTCGTTGCAGGCCGTCACGCAGCGGCGGCAAAGCACGCACTTGGACATGTCCCGGGTGATCGCCACGGAGGCGTCCATGTGGTACTGGGAGCGTTTCCCCTGAAAGCGGGAGGACTTCACGCCCAGCAGCTTCCCCAGCGCCTGGAATTCGCAGCTCTGGTTGCGGAAGCAGCTCAGGCAGTCCTGGGAATGGTCGGACAGCATCAGCTCGTAGATCACCTTGCGGTACTTGCGGACCTTCGCGGTGTTGGTGTGCACCGCCATGCCCGGGCGCACCTCCGTCATGCACGCGGCCATGAGGCTGCGCGCGCCCTCCACCTCCACCACGCAGATGCGGCACGCGCCGATCTTGTGGATATCCCTGAGATAGCACAGGCTGGGGATGTTGATGAGGTTGCGCCGCGCCGCCTCTATGATGGTGGTGCCCTCCTCCACCTGGATGGGCTGGCCGTTAATTGTCATGTCGATCATCGGCTTTATCTCCTTTCGCAGTGCAGGCAGCGCATGGCCTCCGCCACGGCGGTGAGCTTATGATAGCCCAGCGCCACCTCGTCGAAGCTGTTCTTGCGCTTTCTGAGATCAATCAGGTTCATGGGGAACCGGGGCAGCTCGACGACCTCGTCGTCGTCATATTTGGCGTTGACGGCGATCTCCGCGCCCTTGTTCAGCGCGCCGTCGCCCTCGAGGTACTGGTCGATGGCCTCAGCGGCCTTCTTACCGTCGGCAATGGCCTGGATGGCGGTATCCGGCCCGTGCACCACGTCGCCGCCGGCGAAGACACCCTCCACGGTGGTCATCATGGTCTCCTTGTCCACCCGGAAGGTGCCCCAGCGGGTGATGCCGATCTCCTGCGCGGAAACGAAAGGCAGGTCCGACTGCTGGCTGATGGCGGGGATCACCACGTCCGCCTCTAAAAGGAAGGCTGGCTCGTCCGAGGGCACGGATTTGCGGCGGCCGCTGGCGTCGAATTCGCCCAGGCCCATCTTTGTGCATTCCATGCCGCGGACATGGCCCTTGCCGTCGTCCAGGAAGCGCACGGGCTGGGTGAGCTCGATGATCTCCACGCCCTCCTCCAGCGCCTCTTCGATCTCCCGCTCGTCGGCGGGCATCATAGCCCGGGTGCGGCGGTAGACGATGGTCACCTTTTCCGCGTCCATGCGCAGGGCGGTGCGCGCCGAATCGATGGCGGTGTTGCCGCCGCCCACGACCACCACGCGGTCGCCCACATGGGAGGGCTTGCTCAGGTTCATGCGCAGGTTCGTCTGCTTAAGAAAGTCCAGCCCGGGGATGACCCCTTCCAGGTCCTCGCCGGGGACGCCCACCTTATAGGGCGACTGCGTGCCCACGGCGATGAACACCGCGTCGCTGTTTTCCCGCAGCTGGTCAAAGGTGATGTCCTTGCCCACGGTTTTGCCCAGATGGATTATCACGCCCTCCTGCTCGATGAAGGAAATCTCGCGCTGCAGCACGTCCATGGGCAGGCGGTATTCGGGGATGCCGTAGGCCAGCACGCCGCCGGGCACGTCCTGCGATTCATAGATATCCACGCCATAGCCCAGGCGCGCCAGGTAATGCCCGCAGGTCAGGCCGGCCGCGCCCGCGCCGATGATGGACACCCGCTTGCCGTTTTTGGGCGCCACCTCGCCCGTGAAAGCGCCCTGCTCGTGCTTGCAGGCGTAATCCGCCGCGAAGCGCTTCAGGTCGCAGATGGCGATGGCCTCGTCGGTCATGGCGCGGCGGCACTTGCTTTCGCAGGGCCTGGTGCAGATGCGCCCGCAGACGGAGGGCAGCGGGTTTTCCTGCCGGATGAGGTTGTAGGCGTCAACATAGCGCCCGTCCGCGATCAGGGCGGTGTAGCCGGGCACGTCCACGCCCGCGGGGCAGGCGTTCTGGCAGGGGGACCTGAACAGCTCGCTGCACACGCCCGCGCGGCAGTGCTTGTGCCTGATATGCTCCTCGTATTCCTCGCGGAAATTCTCGATGGTGCTCAGCACCGGGTTGGCCGCCGTTTGCCCCAGGCCGCAGATGGCCGTTTCGCTGATGCTTTCGCCCAGCAGCTGCAGCCGCTCGATGTCGCCCTCCTCGCCCTTGCCCTGCGTGATGCGGGTGAGGATTTCCAGCATGCGCTGGGTGCCCAGGCGGCAGGGCACGCACTGCCCGCAGGACTCGTCCTGGATGAATTCCATGAAATACCGCGCGGTATCCACCATGCAGGTGTCCTCGTTCATGGCGATCAGGCCGCCGGAGCCCATAATGGCCCCCAGCTTCTGCAGCGGGACGTAGTCCACGGGCACGTTCAGGTTCGCCTGCGTGATGCAGCCGCCGGAGGGCCCGCCGATCTGCGCGGCCTTGTAATGCTTCTTGCCGTCGACGCCGCCGCCGATGTCGAACAGGATGTCGCCCAGGGGCGTGCCGATGGGCACCTCCACGATGCCCGCGTTGGTGATATCCCCCGCCAGGGCAAACACCTTCGTGCCCTTGCTGCTTTCCGAGCCGATGCCGGAAAACCACGCCGCCCCCCTGTGCATAATGGCCGGCACGTTGGCGTAGGTTTCCACGTTGTTGATGATGGTGGGGCAGCCGAACAGGCCCTTCTGGAAGGGGTAGGGCGGCTTCTGCCGGGGTTCGCCCCGCTGCCCCTCGATGGAGTTCATCAGGGAAGTCTCCTCGCCGCAGACGAACGCGCCTGCGCCGATGCGGATTTCCAGGTCGAAGTCATAGCCGGTGCCGAGCAGGTCTTTGCCCAGCAGGCCATATTCCCTGGCCTGCTGCAGCGCCCGCTCCAGCCGCTCGATGGCCAGGGGGTATTCCGCCCGGACATACACGTAGCCCATGCGCGCGCCGATGGCGTAGCCGCCCAGCAGCAGCCCCTCGATCAGGGAATGGGGGTCGCCCTCGATGATGCTGCGGTCCATGAACGCGCCGGGGTCGCCCTCGTCGGCGTTGCAGACGATAAATTTCTTTTCACCTGGGGCGTTCCGGCCGGCTTCCCACTTCACGCCTGTGGGGAAGCCGCCGCCGCCCCGGCCCATGAGCCCGGAGGCCTTGACTTCCGACACGACATCCGCGCCTGTCTGCCCCGTCAGGGCTTTCGCGGCCGCCTGGTAGCCATCCCGGGCTATGTAGGCGTCGATGGAGGCGTGCTCCATCAGGCCGCAGTTGCGCAGCGCGATTTTGACCTGCTTTTTGAAGAAGGTGATGTCGTCGATATGCGGGACATGGGCGTTGACGGCCGTATCGAAGAAGGTGTATTCCTCCAGGATCCGGCCCCGGGTCAGGTGCGCGCGGATGATCCGCCGCGCCCGGCTTGGCGTGAGGTTCGTATAAAACACGCCCTCCGGCTGGATGAGCATCACAGGCCCCACGGCGCAGGTGCCCATGCACCCGGTTTCCATCACCAGCGCCTGGTCGGCCAGCCCGAATTCGCCCAGCGCCGCGTGGACGGCCTCCTCGATCTCGCCGCAGTTGGACGTCACGCAGCCCGCGCCGCCGCACACCAGGATATGGAACTTGCGGCTGGCAAGCTTTTGGTTATACTCCTGCTGAATCCGATTCAGTTCGGCAAGGTTACGCACGATCATCGAATTCCCCCTTTCTAATATGCGGACAGGATTGCGTCCAGCTTGTTGACGTTCACCTGTTTAAATACCTGGTCATCGATCATCATGGCCGGCGCCAGCCCACACGCGCCGATGCAGCGCGCCACCTCCAGGGTGAAGAGGCCGTCCTGCGTGGTCCCTCCGAGATCGACGCCCAGCTTTTGCTGCAGATGCTCCACCACGCCCTTGGCCCCGCGCACATAACAGGCCGTGCCCAGGCACACGCGGATGGTGTGCTTGCCCCGCGGGACGGTGGAAAAGAAGGAATAGAAGGAAACAACGCCGGAAACCTCGGAAAGGGGCAGGCCCATATGTTTCGCGATGAATTTTTGCAGCTCCAGCGGTAGATGGCCATAGATTTCCTGGGCAAGGTGCAGCACCTGTATAAGGCTGCCCTCCTTGTCCCTGTAAAGGTCGATCACGTTGGCAATCTGCTGGTAGGCCTGTTCTACGTCCGCTGCGCCGCGCGCGCAACCTTCGCAGCTCTGCTCTGGAATGCTCATGGTATTCTCCTCCCAATTCGTAATAAAGAGCCCTGAAGATCTAATTATAACAAATAAATATGAACGAAATGTGAATAAACAATGAATATTTTTCGCCAGGGCTAATGCTAATACTACTTCGCAACAAAATTCGTTACAAAGCCTGCTATCGCGGAGCGACAAGCGCGCCTTTGATCGCGATCACCGACGCTAAGCCGTCTCAAATCCCTCGTATTCCCGTACCCAGGCGGCAACCGCTTCTCTGTCATACGGCTCCGGGATCGCGCGCACGAGCGCCTGGAGCTTCTTGCCTTTTCCCCCTGCCCCCGCCAGCTTGAACATCAGCGGCAGGTGATTGAGGTTTTGCAGCAGCAGCGTGACGGCGTCCTTCGGGCCGCTCAGGCCGCCCCTGGTGATCAGGCCGCGCCGGAACAGCAGGTCGATATCCTTCGGGCGCAGTGTCATCAGGGTGCATTTGAGCACGTCCGTGGAGGCGCGCTCCGCCGCGGTCTTCGTGCCGTAGCCGGCCTCGGCGGGGGGCTTTTCGGTGAAGCTGCGGTATTGGTACTTCCACAGCTTTTCAACGCTAAAATCCCCCTGGCAGTGTTCCAGCAGAACTTCCGCGAGCAGCTTGCCCTGGTCGATGGCCGAGCATACGCCGGAGCCCCCCATCGGGTCGGCCATGCAGCAGCTGTCGCCCACAGCGGCGTAGCCGTCCGCGACGAACATCCCGAGGGGCCGCCGCAGCGGAATGGTGGCCTGCTGCCCGCCGCGCAGGATTTGCCTGCCCAGCAGGGGGTTGTCCTCCCGCAGGTCGTCCAGGCCCGCCGCGATCTCCTCATCGGTCAGGGGCCGGCCCATGATGCCCATCAGCACGTCCATGCAGTCCGGGTTGGCGGCGACCCAGCTGAGCCCCTTGAACCCCCGGTGGCACAGGTAATTGCGGAACAGGTGCTCCGGGTCCGGGCCGGGCAGGCGGTCAAAAAAGGCGCGCCATACATAGAACACCTGGTCCGGCGGCAGTTCCCGGGGGATGGGCGAGCCCTCCGGCAGCCCCAAACGGACAGGCGACCGCCAACCCGCCGCGTCGATGACCATGTCGGCGGCGAATTCTGACGCCGCCCCGCCGCGGAGGATTCGCAGGCCGCATACTCTGTTGTCCCGCAGCACAGGCCCGGTGATCTCCGCCCCGAACAGAAATTCCACGCCCGCCGCGCGGCAATCGGCAATCATAGACGCCAGCAGCTCCCGCCGTTCGGCATGCATTTCCCTGTCCCGCGGGATGCCCGTCGTATTGGGCCAGCGCTTGCTAGGCCCGAGCATTGTGGAGCAGTGGGCCGTGCCTTGATGCTTCGGCTCGGCAAAGCCGTTGCGCTCGAGCACGGCGCGCTCGATGATGTCCGTCCAGTCGTAACCGAGGCCCGCTTCCGGCAGCCGCTCCGCCACCGTGACACGCTGCCCGGCCTTCGCCAGGTGCAGCGCCGCGCACAGCCCCCCGTGCCCCGCGCCCGCGACTAAAAAATTCGGCAAAATCGTTTCCTCCTCAGCAGTTGGATTTGATTATGAGCTTTGCCCTCAAATGCATTATAGCAATCATAACATGATTGGCGCGGGTTTGCAAGGGGAAAATCATTTTGACGGATTTCGCGGAATCAGTAACGCGGTTTTGTAAGCCTACAACAAAAAAGACGCAGGCGCGGAAACGAAATTACGCACCCACAAAATGTGAGTGCGCGAATTGTGAGCGGCGGCTCGCCGCTGTTTTCGCCGAGGGGAAGCGGTAGTTCGGCAGCTCCATTACAAAGGGGACCGAAGCGCCCCGGAAGGCTGTTTTCTTCATCACGAGGCCGGACAGCACCGCCAGCAGGATGCCAATCAAGTACAGCCCCATCATCACGAACGCGTGACCTCTCGGGAAAAACGCGGCGGTGAACAGGGCGTAGATCGGCACCTTTGCGCTGCAGCTCATGAAGGGCGTGAGCAGGATGGTCATTTTTTTGTCCCGTTCGCTGGAGAGCGTGCGCATAGCCATCACAGCCGGGACGGTGCAGCCGAAGCCCATAAGCATCGGCACGAAGCTTCGCCCCGATAGCCCGATTTTCCGCAGGGGCTTGTCCATCACGTAGGCCACCCGGGCCATGTAGCCGCTGTCCTCCAAAATGGAGAGAAAAAAGAACAGCGTCACGATGATCGGTATGAAACTGAGCACCGCGCCCACGCCGGAGAAGATGCCGTCAATGACCAAGGAGTGCACCACGGGGTTCAGCCCATAGGCAGTCAGGGCATGGTCAACAAGGCCGCCCAAGGCATCGATCCACTACCATTATGACCACGCGGGAGGCTTTGCGCGCATACTGGCAGACCCTGCCGTCCATGCCGACATCGTTTATCTGCGGCCATTGGATGAAAGCAGCATATTGGATTACGAGCTGCAACGCTGGCGCATTGACGAAATCCGTCAGGGCATCGCGGATGTTGCCCAGGCGCGGGGGTTTCATCTTGTTGAAGAAATATCGGACATGCCGTTTCAATTCGGAGCCATGACACTGCGGCTCTACAATCTGGACAGCTACGAACACCCTCGCCTGAAAGGCGGAAACGACAACTCTATTGTCACTTTGGTGACGCTGGGAGAAACGAAGGTCCTGCTGGCGGGAGATATGACGAACGCCAATGGACTGGAGAAAGACCTTGCGCCACAAATCGGCCAGGTGGATCTTCTCAAACTCGGGCACCATGGCAATTCCATGAGCAACTCCATTTCATTCCCACGCGCAGTGCAACCCAAAGTGGCGATTGTCACCAATGGGATCGGGCAGGTCTACCCCGACGTTCGCTGGAAACTTACTCTAGTCAGCCGCACGCCGATTTTCTCCACCGTGCATGAAAACGGAGTCATCGCCAGCTTGAGTGTCGATGGTAACATCGAATTGACAAGAAACTTGCATTTATCTTGACTGTCAGGTATTCCCGTGCTATAATTAGGTTAGTCATGAATAACCGGGAGGTGAGGAATTGAAAATCCAGGAATCAGCGGAAAACTACCTGGAAACGATCTGCATTTTGAGCCGCAAGGGAAGCCCCGTGCGCTCCATCGATATTGCCAACGAGCTTGAATATACCAAGCCCAGCGTGAGCGTGGCCATGAAAAACCTGCGCGCGGCGGGTTACATCACAATGGATGGCGATGGCTATATTACGCTGACCGAAAGCGGGCGTGCAATTGCTGAAACGATGTATGAACGGCATATTCTTCTTACGGACTGGCTGGTTGCTTTAGGTGTTGACAGGGAAACCGCTGCTAGTGATGCCTGCCGATTAGAGCACGACATAAGCGAGCAGAGCTTTACGGCAATCAAAAGGCATATAGAAGGCTGAACCTGCAATTGAAATAGAATTGAGGAGATCACCATGCAAACAAACATGCATGCAAAATCCTCGCCCTGCTGCTGGCCCTGTGCCTGCAGCTGCCCTGCTTCGCGCTGGGCGCATCAGCTGCGGAACCGGCCTACATCATCGGCAACCCATACGCCTCCGTGAACTGGGACACTTGGGGGCAGTACAAGACCCAGCTGCATTGCCACACCAACGCCAGCGACGGCGTTGTGCCGCTCAATGAGCAAATCGAAACGCATTACAGCCTGGGCTATGATATCCTGTGCATTACCGATCATATGACCATCGGTGTGCCGTGGGACCAGGTGCCCCGCACCGTACCTACCATGCGCCTGGTAAAAGGCAGCCGCACGAAAATGCTGCCCATCACCCCTTTGACCAGCGAGCGGCGGGCGGAGATCATCGCCGGTACAGGGCTGACGGCTGAGGGCAACGCAAGGGGTCCCATGCTGGAGGTCACGCAGGGCAACGAGCTCAACGGGGCGGTTTTCAGCAACAACCACCTACAGGGTTTTTTCACTGACTATGGCCAGGGAAAGCTGGGCATTGAGCATGACTGGCTCATCCCCGTGCGGGAGGTGCATAAGCGCGGCGGGCTCACGGTCATCAACCACCCGGGGGATGTCAACAAGGCTTATGAGAGCGACGACCACTCAATTTCTTCGAGGATTCCAAATGGCCGAATAAGTTCGCCTATCTATTCATTAACTACAACAGCTGTATCGGGATAGACATCAACAGCGGCACGGATCACAAGACCAAGTACGACCGGGTGCTCTACGACCGCATCCTGGCCAAGACGATCCCCCATGGTGTCGTGCCTTGGTCTTTTACCTACAGCGACGCCCATAGCCCCGGTGAGTTTGACCGCGCGTGGACGGTGCACCTCATGCCCGAGCAGACCGCCCCTGCCCTGCGCACGAGCATGGAGGACGGCACGTTCTTCGGTTTTTCGCGTTATCCCAGGTTGGAGAAGGCCGATGACTTCGTGGGCGTAGGCGATCCGCCAAAGGTCAATCGTATCACCGTTAATCAGAACGCCGGCAGCATCAAGATCGAAGCGACCGGCTACGATTCCATCACTTGGATCACAAACAGAACCAAAGAGCTTCCCACCAACGGCGCGGAACTGAAAATCGCCGACTTCGACGCGGAAATTGGCACTTATGTGCGCGCCTACCTGCTCGGCCCCAGCGGGATATTGTATATTCAACCCTTCACCGTACTGCGTACGGGAGAGATTCTATGCTCCGAGCACATCAAAGACCCCTTCGACTTCTCCGTGCCCTTGCGCTGGATGGTCGATGCGATCAACTTTGCCATCATGCCGTGGGCGCTTCCACTCAAGTGGCTGTGCAATTTCGCGATCCATACCACCGGCACTGGTATCAGCGATACCCGTGTGACGGGGGATTTCCCTGCCTACACGGCATTGGGGATCAATGAAAAGAAGGGTGCGAATTTCCAGTTTATCCAAGGCGCGCAGCTGGCCATCGGCATCAACTACAACGAGAAAGACGGAGCATTCCTGCATCCCGAGGCCACAATTGAGGATATGATCGAGATGGGCGTGCCGCACTTGGC
>Ga0123353_10002788_pt1 | contig 21822 bp, 16 predicted proteins | sample TergutLab28metaG_3_FD_92763 | JGI IMG/M metagenome (GOLD analysis project Ga0123353, IMG submission 92763) | Labiotermes labralis P3 segment gut microbial communities from Petit-Saut dam, French Guiana - Lab288 P3 | ecosystem: Host-associated > Arthropoda: Insects > Digestive system > Gut ... | reverse complement strand
CGGAGCTCAAGGCGTTCTTCCCGACCCATGCGGTGGAGTATTTCATCAGCTATTACGACTACTATCAGCCCGAGGCCTACATCCCGCAGACAGACACCTACATCGAGAAAGATGCGTCGGTCAATGATGAAATCGAGCGTTACCGCCTCGGTGCGACCAACTCGCTGTTGGGCCGCCGTGATGTGGTCATCGTCGCGTCGGTGTCGTGCATCTATGGCCTCGGCTCGCCCGACGATTACAAGGAGATGCTCGTGGACCTGCGGCCCAGCCAGACGCTCGTGCGCGATGAGATGCTGGCGTTGCTCGTGGCGATACAATATGCGCGCAACGACTATGATTCCTTGCCCGGCACGTTCAGGGTGCGCGGCGACACGGTGGACATCTTCCCGTCCTACAACACATCCGGCATCCGCGTCTCGTTCTTCGGCGACGAGATTGAGGAGATACGCGGGTTCGACCCCGTGAGCGGCAAGACGGGCCAGCCGCTTCTCCGCGCCATCATCTCGCCGGCCAAACACTTTGTCATGCCCAAGGGCAAAATCGAGGCCGCGACGTGGCGTATCCGCGCCGAACTCGAAACGCGGCTGGCGGCGTTCGAGCAACAGGGCAAGCTGCTGGAGGCGCAACGCTTGCGCCAGCGCACGGAGTTCGACCTCGAAATGCTCCGTGAGTTGGGTTATTGTAACGGCATCGAGAACTACTCGCGCCACCTTGCCGGCCGCGAGGCCGGGGAGGCCCCCGCGTGTCTCATTGACTATTTCGATTCGGAGTTCCTGACGATTATTGACGAGTCGCACATGACGCTCCCGCAGCTCCGTGCCATGTACAACGGCGACCAGGCACGCAAGCAGGTGCTGGTTGACCACGGCTTCCGCCTGCCCTCCGCAAAGGACAACCGGCCGCTCTGCTTCGAGGAGTTCCTCGGAAAAGTCGGCGCAATCCTCTTCACGTCCGCCACGCCCGGTGCGTATGAGCGGCAGGTCTCGGAGGTCATTGCCGAACAGGTCATCCGCCCCACAGGGTTGCTCGACCCGCCTGTCGAGGTGCGGCCGCTGGGCAACCAGATTGACGACCTGATGGAGGAGATCCGCCGTTGCGCGGAGAAGGGCGACCGTGTGCTGGTTACGACGCTCACGAAGCGTTCGGCGGAAGACCTCTCGGCCTACCTGCGTGAGACGGGCATCCGCGTCGAGTATCTGCACAGCGACATCAACGCCATCGAGCGCGTCGAGATTCTGGGGCGTTTGCGCAAAGGCACGTTCGATTGCCTCGTGGGCATCAACCTGTTGCGTGAGGGGTTGGACTTGCCGGAGGTTACGCTCGTCGCCGTGCTGGATGCGGACAAGGAGGGTTTCCTGCGTTCCGCGACCTCGCTCATCCAGACCGCAGGCCGTACCGCCCGCCATATTGACGGCCGTGTGATCCTCTATGCCGACAAGGTAACGGACGCCATGCGGCAGATGATTGACACCACCCAGGCGCGGCGTGCGAAACAAGAGGCCTATAACACGGAACACAACATCACACCGCGCAGCGTCCAGCGCACCATTCATCAGTCGCTCGCCCTCTACGACGAGGCGCGGCAGGTCGAGGAGCGCATGATTGCCGCGGAGTCGGCGGAGGAATACAACGTGCAGACCGTTATCAGCGACCTCGAACGCGAGATGCTGGAGGCCGCCGACGCGCTCGAGTTTGAGCGCGCCGCCCTGCTGCGCGATGAGATTAAGCTGCTGCGGAGGAGCGGGGAGTGAGGCGCGGGTCGCGCACGCCCTCCTCCCTGCTTGTCTTGCCCCGTGCGTTGTGGCATAATGGCGGCGTTGTCAAAAAAGGGGATGAGCGATGAAATCGAAATCGGTGCTTGCTGTTTTCGCGGCTGTTGTTTCTGCGGTGTCGGTCGCTGCGCAGGGGGTGGCGTTTGATGCCGCGCAGGTGAAGGGGCTGTTCGGGGGGACAACATGGGTGGATCATCTGCAGGTGGTCTCGTTCTTGGCGGACGGGACGCTGACGATCAACCGCGGGGCGACGGTCTTGGTGAAGACGACATGGGAGCCCTCGGGTGTGCGCAGCGTGAAGGGCAACAACGTGGAGTGGACGCTGACGCCGAACGCGGCCGAGTTGCATATGACCGGGGCAACCGTGTTCAGGATTTACTATCGCGGCAAGGCGTTCCCACCCGAAGCCCCGTTTGTCAAGAAAACACTGGCCCAGCCGGATGTCGTGTGGGTGCTGCAAGGGGTCTCGTGGCGGCGGACGTTTGCGTTTAACGGTGAGCTGGATGTGGCGTGCGGCGACAACGGAGTCGCGAGCATGGACACCATCTACTTGTCCGGCGGCCGGGGATTCTGGCTGGGAAGGTGGCAGGGGCATTACCTGCTTCAGGACGCCAAGGGGCAATGGTCCCTGCGGAGCGAGTTCAACGGGGTCTATAAGCCCGAGCCTGCCCAGCCGGGCGACCCGCTGGCGCCGCAGCGGATCAGCCGCGCCAAGTCGCCGTTCGGCGGCACGACGTGGTGCCGGCTGGACGGCAAGGGCAAGCTGCTCACGCTCGCATTCGCGGCGAGCGGCACGACCAGCGATTCAGCTTTCCGGGATGAGCGCCCCGAATGGGTGCCGTATGAGGGGAATGCCGTCCGCTACACCGCCGGCCAGCAGAACCGCAGGTTGGCCCTGGACACGGAGCGGCAGCGGCTTGTGCGTGAGGACATCACGGTGCGCGAGGTCTGGTTCCCCGGGCGGCAGCCGCCGCAACTGAAAATGGCCGAAGCCAAGCTGCTGAAAGAGACGCTCACCGATGAATCGAAGACGTGGGCCTTCTCCAAGGCGGGCAAGCGCATCTCCTACACCTTCGACAGCAAGAATGTGAGCATCAGCACAGCGGACGGCCCGCCGACGGTGGCACGCTGGGAAATCCTCTGCGCGGACTGTATCCGCATCGGCGACGAGGCCTTCATGTTCGAGGGCGATAAGCTCGAGCGCGTCAAGCCGCGCCTCACGCTGCAGCACGAGCCGAAACCCTAAGGGCAGGGCCCGCGGGAGGCTCGCCCCAACCCTCCCTTGAAAATCAACGACTTACATAAAAAGCACAAAATATTGTGGACAAACGGGGCGAGATATACTATATATAGATTCCATTGATGGGGGCATCAGGTTTGATTTGTCCATTAACAACAAGGCTTTAATGCGTGTTTCAGGCAGGGGACAGAGATGAGTATCGAGTCGCTTAAGAATTATGTATTTACTTCAAAATACAGCCGCTACATCCCGGAGCTTCAACGTCGCGAGACGTTCGACGAGGCCGTGGAGCGGGTCATTGATATGCACCGCCGCCACTTCGCGGAGAAGGGTATAGGCGTGGAGGATTTGCTCGCGGTCTGCGAGCAGGGGATGAAGAAACGGATGGTGCTGGGCAGCCAGCGCGCGATGCAGTTCGGCGGCGACCCCATCCTGAAAAAACACGCGCGCATCTACAACTGCACAACGTCGTATTGCGACCGCCCGCGCTTCTTCCAAGAGGCGCTGTGGCTCCTGCTCTGCGGGTGCGGCGTGGGGTTCTCGGTGCAGACGCACCATGTCGCGAAGCTGCCGGACATCTGCCGGCCGATGGGCGCGAACGCGACGTTCGTGATTCCGGACACCATCGAGGGATGGGCGGATGCGCTGGGCGTTTTGCTGTCCAGTTATTTCGTGTCGGATCAGCCGTTCCCGGAATACGCGGGGACGATTGTGCATTTCGACTATTCGCAGATACGGCCCAAGGGCCGCTCGATTTCGTCGGGCATGGGCCGTGCGCCGGGGCCGGAGCCGCTCCACCGCAGCATCGAGAAAATCCGATCGCTCATTGACCAGCGCATCGAGGACGGCCTCACGCGCTTCCGCTCGGTTGACGCGTATGACATCCTCATGCACGCCTCGGACGCGGTGCTGTCGGGCGGTGTGCGCCGCAGTGCGACCATCTGCCTCTTTTCGCCGGATGACGACCTGATGGCCACAGCCAAGACGGGCAACTGGTTCTCCGAGAATCCCCAGCGCGCGCGTTCCAACAACTCCGCCATCCTCCTGCGCGATTCGACCTCGCACCAGCAGTTCGCCAAGCTGATGAAGTCCGTCAAGGAGTTCGGCGAGCCGGGGTTTGTCTGGACGGACAGCCTCGACATGACGTTCAACCCGTGCGGCGAAATCGGTCTCTACCCGCAGATTGACGGCGTGTCCGGGTTCGCGTTCTGCAACCTCTGCGAAATCAACATGGGCATCGTTGACACGCCCGAGAAATTCCGCGAGGCCTGCCACGCCGCGGCCATCCTCGGCACGCTCCAGGCGGACTACACGGACTTCGGCTACCTCGGCGAGGCCAGCACGCGCATCGCCCAGCGCGAGGCCCTGCTCGGCATCTCGATGACCGGCATGATGGAGCACCCGGCCGTCGCATTCAACGCCGCCCTCCAGCGCGAGATGGCGCAATACATCCTCGCCATCAACGAGGAGGTCTCCAAGCGCATCGGCATCAACCCCAGCGCGCGCGCCACCTGCGTCAAGCCCGCCGGGACGACCAGCAGCATCCTCGGCACCTCCTCGGGCATCCACCCGCACCACGCCAAGCGCTACTTCCGCCGCGCGCAGGCCAACGAGGACGAGCTGCTCGTGGACTTCTTCAAGGGCCAGAACCCCCGCGCCGTCGAGAAATCCGTCTGGAACCCCAACGGCACCGACGTGGTGCTCACGTTCTGCGTGCAGGCCAGCCCCGACGCGCTCACCAAGCGCGATGTGGACGCCGTCGAGCTCCTCAACAAGGTCAAGCTCACCAAAGAGAACTGGATTGACGCCGGCAAGCGCATCGAGCTTTGCGCCAAGCCCTGGCTCAGCCACAATGTCTCCAACACCATCTCCGTCAAGGACGACGAGTGGGACCGCGTCGAGGCCTTCATCTACGACAACCGCCACGCGTTCGCCGGCATCTCGCTCCTGCCCGAGGGCGGCGACCTCGACTACCCGCAGGCCCCCTTCTGCGAGGTGCTGACCGCCGAGGAAATCGTTGACTACTACGGCGTGGGCGCACTGTTCGCCTCCGGGCTCATCGTGGACGGGATGCACGCGTTCGACGACAACCTCTGGGCCGCGTGCGACTGCATCCTCGGCCGCGGCGAGAACCTCGACACGGAAACGCCCAAGGTGCATCCCAAGCGCGTCTATGAGGCCCTCGAAGACATCCGCAAATCCAAGCTCGACTGGATACGGCGCGCGCACAAGTTCGCCCTCAACTACTTCGGCAACGACCGCATCAAGCTCACCCGCTGCCTCAAGCGCGTCAGTGCCTGCAAACTGTGGGAAGACCTCACCCGCTCCTACGCGCCCGTGGACTACACCAAGCTCGTCGAGAAGGACGACACCACCACGGTCAGCCAAACCATCGCCTGCTCCGGCGGCGCGTGTGAGATTCTCAGTTAGCAGACCCGTTTAAGCAACCCGGCGCGCGGCGATGCCTCGCCGCGCGCCGCGCGTTACGCCATGACGTTGCGTCACGGCTCTCTCGGCGGGCCGAGGATGCACGTGAACTCGGCTTCGGCGGCGAGCTCGTCGCCGACGTAGGCCTTGCCGCACTGCTTGATCATCCGCGAGCCGCTTTTGAGGGTCTCAACCTCCATGCGGAGCATCTCGTCGGGGCGGATCTGGCGGCGGAACTTGACGCTGTCCACGCTCACCAGCAGAAAGAGGCCGTTGCGCGGGACCGTGCCGTTGGCGATGAGCCCCGCACCGCCGCACTGCGCCATGGTCTCGACCAGGATGACGCCCGGCACGACAGGGTAGCCCGGGAAATGCCCTGCGAAGAACCAGGCGTCCGCCGGATAGACCGCCTCTCCGACAAAGGTTGTAACGCCGACGTAGGTCAGCTTGTTCACAAAGAGAAACGGCTTGCGGTGGGGCAGCAGGTCTTCGAGCGCGCCCTCGTAGGGTTGCCCGTCTTCCACCAGACGCTCGCCTTTTTTGATGACTGTACTCATGGTTTTCGCCTCACGGGTTTGCGCTTTCAGTCAAGGCCTTCAGCACGACGACGCTGTTATGGCCGCCGAACCCGAGCGATGTCGAAATCGCCACGTTCAGCGGCGCGGAGACGCCTTGGTTCGGGACGATGTTGAGGTCGCACGCGGGGTCGGGGGTCTCGTGGTTGATGGTCGGCGGGTAGAAGTCGTTCTGGATCGCCAGCACGCAGATGAGGGCCTCGATTGCGCCGGCCGCGCCGAGCAGGTGGCCCGTCATGCTCTTGGTGGAGGACATCCGGAGCTTCTGCGCATGGTCGCCGAACACGGTCTTGACGGCCTTGGTCTCCATGGGGTCGTTCAGCGGCGTGGAGGTGCCGTGCGCGTTGACGTAATCAATCTCCTCGCCTTTCACGTTGGCGTTTTCGAGCGCGAGCTGGATGGCGCGGACGGCGCCCGAGCCTTCGGGCTCCGGCGCGGTCAGGTGGTACGCGTCCGACGAGGCGCCGTAGCCCGCCAGCTCAACGTACATCCGGGCGTTGCGGGCCTTGGCGTGTTCCTCGGACTCGAGGATCAGGATGGCCGCGCCCTCGCCCATGATGAAGCCGTCGCGGTCCGCGTCGAACGGCCGGCAGGCCTTCTCGGGCGTGTCGTTGCGCTTGGTGCTGAGGGCCTTCATTGCGCAGAAGCCGCCGATGCAGTATTCCGTGATGGTCGCCTCCGTGCCGCCGGCGATCACCACGTCTGCGCGCCCGGCGCGGATCATGTCCAGCGCGATGCCCAGGGCGTCCGTGCCGGACGCGCACGCCGTTACGACGGTGTGCGCCACGCCCTTGGCGTTGAGCAGGATGGAGATGTTGCCCGCGGCCTCGTTGGCGATGAGCTTCGGGATGACCATGGGCGAGAGCCGCCCCGGGCCGCGCTCGAAGAGGGTCCTGTAGGCCTCGTCGTCAATCTCCTTGCCGCCGATGCCGTTGCCGATCATGACCGCGACGCGCTCGGGGACGGCGGTGCCGCTGTCCAGCCCCGCGTCTAGCCAGGCCTGTTTCGCCGCGGCCACCGCATACTGCGTGAAGAGCGCCATGCGCTTCGACTCCTTGAAGTCCACGTATTGGGTGATGTCGAAGTTCTTCACCTCGCCCGCAATCTTCGCGTCCACCCGCGACGGGTCAAATTTCGTAATCGTCCCGATCCCGGACGTGCCGCCCTGAACGCTCGCCCATACCTCGCCAACCGTGTTGCCGATGGGGGAAATCACGCCTAAGCCTGTTACCACTACTCGTCTCGACTTACTCATTTCTAACATACTCCTTGGGTGTGCTCCATGCGCCATGCCTTTTCTCTTGTAAGAGATGGCCATGATGATGACAAAAACCGTGTTTTTGTCAACCTCAAAATGAAAGGAAGTTCGCGCGGAAGGGTTTCACGCGGCCCCGTGCGTCTGTCATCACGGCGTCAGCTGCGCCCCCTCTTCCATGACGGTCCGGCGGTCGTCGAACGGGAACGCGCGGCCGGCGATTTCCTGAAATGACTCGTGCCCCTTGCCGGCCACCAGCACGACGTCGTCTGCTTTCGCGAGCGACAGCGCCAGGCGGATGGCCGCGCGCCGGTCCGGCTCGATGTGCGCCACCGTGCCGGGCGGGATGCCGACCATGATTTCCGCGATGATGGCCTCGGGGCTCTCGGAGCGCGGGTTGTCGGACGTAACCACCAGCACGTCCGCGCCGCCCGCGCAGGCCCGGCCCATCAGCGGGCGCTTGGCGCGGTCGCGGTCGCCGCCGCACCCGAACACGACAATCGTTCGGCCCTTGCTCATCTCGCGGATGGCGGCAAGGACATTGGCCAGGGCGTCGTCCGTATGCGCGTAATCCACGAACACGCGGAATGCGGCCTTGAGGGGGACGCGCTCCAGGCGCCCCCATTTCGGGCGGGTGGCGGCCAGCACCGTGGCGATGGTCTCCAGCGGGACGCCCGCCGACCGCGCCAGCGCAACCGCGCACAAGATGTTGGCGATGTTGTGGCGGCCGGCAAGCTGGACGCTCAGCGGGATACGCGCCTCATCTGCCGAGACGAGCGTGAAGCGGCTCCCGTCGGGCGTGAGCGCGACATCCTCTGCGCGGATGTCTGCCGTGCCCGAAAAGCCGCAGGTGATGCGCCGCACGGGGAGCGTCGCGAGGAAGGCCGCCATCTGTCCGCCATACGGCGCGTCCAAGAAACAGGCCGCGGGCGCGCCCGGCGCCCCGTCGGCAAGCTGGGTGAAGAGGCGTTTCTTGGCCTCCCAATACGCCTCGATCGTGCGGTGGTAATCCAGGTGGTCATGCGACAGGTTGGTGAACGCCGCCCCGGCAAAGCGGATGCCCGCCGTGCGGTGCTGGTCCAGCGCGTGGGAGGAGACCTCCATCACGGCGGCGTCGCACTTGGCGTTGGCCATCGCCGCCAGCAGCGACTGCAGCTCGCACGCGTCGGGCGTTGTCCGCGAGGCGGGGATGATGCGGTCGCGGTAAGCCACCTGCACCGTCGTCAGCAGGCCGGGCGTCCGGCCGTGCGCCTGGAGCAGGTCATTGAGCAGCCATGCGGTCGTGGTCTTCCCGTTCGTTCCGGTGATGCCGAACACATCCATCCTGTGGCTCGGCCAGCCGTTGGCCGCGTTCGCCAAAATCGCCAGTGCCAGGCGCGCGTCCCGCACGACGACATTCACCTTGGCGCAGTCCCTCAGGGGCGCCTCCGACACCACCGCCACCGCGCCTTTCGCCAGCGCGGCCGCGCCGTACTTCGCGCCGTCGTCGCGCTGGCCGCTGACCGCGACGAACACGTCGCCCGGGCGCACGCGGCGCGAGTCGCCCTGGATGCCCGTGAACGTCATCGCGGGCGGCTTATCCAGCAACAGTGGCAACACTTCTGGCACATCCGAAAATTTCATGGCACCTCACCTTGCGGCTTGCATCTCCAGGTCGTCCGGCGGCACTTCAAGGTAGCGCGCGGTGGCGGTTGCGATTTTGGCGAACGCCGGCGCGGCCACATACCCGCCCGTGTGCTGGGGCTTGGGGCGGTCCACCGAGACCAGCACACAGAACGCAGGGGCGCGCGCGGGGATGAACCCGACGAACGACGCGAAATAATCCGTGTTGGAATAGCCGCCCTTGATCGCGTGCTGCGCGGTGCCTGTCTTCCCCGCGACCGTATAGCCCTTCACATCCGCGCGCTTGCCTGTGCCGCCCTCCTCGGTTACGCCGATCAGCATCTCGCGCACCTGCTGCGCCACCTCGGGGCGTATGGGCGAGCCGATGACCTCCGACTTCGCCTGCAGCACCACCTCGCCCGAGGGCGAGACGATCTTGTCCACCACATACGGGCGCATCAGCTTGCCGCCGTTCGCGATGGCCGAATAGGCGTTGACCATCTGCAAGCCTGTTACCGCCACGCCCTGGCCGATCGGCACGCGGGTCGGCTTGAGGCCGTCCCACTTCTTCCAATCCCCGATAATGCCGCGCTCCTCGCCCGGCAAGTCAATGCCGAGCGTGTTGCCGAACCCGAACCCCCGCAGGTACGCGTTCAGCCGCTGCGAGGTGAGCATCAGCCCCAGCTTGGCGCAGACGATGTTGCTCGACTTCTTCAGCGCCGTCGCGATGGTGATGGGCCCGGTAACGTGGTCGCGCAGGGGCTTGCCCGCCCACATGAAAACGCCGTCGCCGGCGTCCATCACCGTGTTCGCCGTAACCAGCCGCTCGTTGAGCGCGGCGGCCACGGTAACGGCCTTCATGATGGACCCCGGCTCATACACGGCCGCGAGCGCATGGTTGCGCCAGGTCTCCTTGGACTCCTCGTTGTAGCGCTCGGGGTGGAAGCCCGGGTACGTCCCCATCGCGAGGATCGCGCCCGTGTGCACGTCCTGCACGATCGCCCAACCGCTGGCGGCGTTGAACTGCTCGACGACCTCCTGGAGCGACTGCTCGACCACGCGCTGGATGTTGTGGTCCAGCGTGAGGTGGACATCGTTGCCCGGGATCGGCGGGATGTCCACCTTGCGGCGCCGCCAGAGCTCCCGCCTGCGCTTGCCCTCGACCTCCCCCTGCTGCAGCCCCGGCGTCCCCCGCAGCTCCGCATCGTACCGCTGCTCAATGCCCGCCGAGCCGATGCCGTCGTTGTTCACGAACCCCAGGATGTGCGCCATGCAATGCCCGTGCGGGTACGAGCGGACCATCACGTCCTCCGACCCGACGCCGCTGATGCACGTCGCGTCCGACAGCAGGTCGAACACCGTATCGTCATACGAGACCGCGATCTTCACATACCGCGAGTTGGTCTGGCTGAACGCGTCCGCCACCTCCTCGCGCGGCAACGCCAGCGCGTCAGCGAGCGTGTCAATGATGAGTTTCCTGCTGTGGTTCTCCTTGACCGCCATCGGGTCCACGAAGAACCGCCGCGCCGGGAGGCTGGCCGCCATCGGGAACTCCTCGCCGTTGCAATCGAAAATCCGCCCGCGTATCCCGAGCAGATCGCGCGTGTAGTTCCGCTTCAGCTTCGAATGGTTGAGCAAATGCAAATACCCCAGCCTCATCCCCAGCCCGGCCAGTGCCAAGCCTACCATGGCGGCGATAAAAACGACACGCCTCTTCTCGCTGCGCTCTTCCTGCATCTCACATCACCTTTTCTTCTGTGGTGCGTTCCGGCTAACGGGAAGCCTTGCCCTCGGACGCCAGCCCCTGATAGACACGCGCGACCGACGCCTGGTTGGGGATCAGGTTCCCCTCGCTGTCCAAGCGCACGATCTGGATCGCCAGGGGGGACAGCATCCCCAAGTCCCGCTCGGCCTGCTCCAGCACCTCGGGTGTCTTGTTCCTGTTCCACCGCGCGGTCTCGCGGATGCACTCATGGTCGAGCGTCGCATACGTCTTCTCGTACTTACCGATCTCCTGCCCAAGCTGGTCGCATTTGTCGTCCACAAAGCAATAGCTCAACGCCATGGCCACACAGAGCCCGATCACCGCGATCCCGCACTTCGACGCCGCCGTCATCCGGACGCTCTTCATCTTCGTATTCTTTTTCATGGTTAAACCCTTTCTCATCCGTTAAACAAAATCATCCCTCTTGCGCTCCACCGCCCGCAGCTTCGCTGAACGCGCGCGCGGGTTCGCCGCAACCTCCTCCTCGCTTGGCGTTACCGCTCCGCGCGTTACCGCCACCGCCGCCGGCCACTCGCCGGCCCACTCCTCGCCGCCCTGCTGCAGCGACCGCCACTTCCCGATGTGCGCAGCGAACCGCTGCTTCACCAGCCTGTCCGTCAGGCTCTCGAACGTGATGACCGCCATCCGCCCGCCCGGCCTCAGCAGCCTCAAGCCGTCCTCCAGCGCGAGCGCCAAATCCTCCAACTCGTGGTTCACGGCCATCCTCAGCGCCTGGAACACGCGCGTCGCCGGATGCCTCGGGCCCTCTTTCCGCCCGACGGCGGCGGCCACAACCGCTGCCAGCCGGCCTGTCGTCGTGAGGGCGCCGCTCACCCGCTCGCGTGCGATGGCCCGCGCGATCCGCCGCGCCTGCCGCTCCTCGCCGAGCCGGTAAAACAGGTCCGCCATCTCTTGCTCGTCCATCCGCGCTATCAGCTCCGCCGCCGTCTCGCCCTGCGAGGCATCCATCCGCATATCGAGCGGCCCGTCCAGCCGGAAACTGAACCCGCGTGCGGCCGTATTGATCTGACAGGAGGACACGCCCAAATCCAGCAACATCCCGTCCACCGCGCCGAACCCGTTCTCCTCCGCCAGCTTCCGCAGGTCGCCGTGCGCGCCCTGCACGAGGCAGGCGTGCCCCTGCACCCCGGCCAGCCGTTCCCGGGAGCGCCCCAGTGCCTCCGCGTCCCGGTCAATCCCCAGCAGGCGCCCGTTTGGCCCTGCGCGCGCCAGGATCTCCGCCGCGTGGCCTGCGCTGCCGAGCGTGGCATCCACGTAGGTCCCGCCTGGCCTCACCGCCAGCGCACCCACCGCCTCCTTCAGCATCACCGACACATGCACCTGCCGCCTCCTTACTGCTCAGGCGACTTCTTGCGCGTCATCAGCTTCCTGTACGATGCCGCAAACCCGGTCTGGTCCACGGTGTTCGCCGCCGGCCGCAGCTTCGGCGACCACAGCTGCGCGCGGTCTTTTGCGCCGATCATCACGATGGAATCCTCAATCAGCGCATGGTTCAGCAGGTGGTCGCGGATGCGGATACGCCCCTGCACATCGAGCTTCACCTGTTCCACGTGCTCGCCGAACGTGCTCAACGCGTCATCGAGGTCCTCGTCAAACAATTCCCGGTCCTTCAGCATTTCGAAGCTCTTCTCCATTTCCTTGGGGGGCAGCAGGTGCAAGAATTGCTTCGTCAGGTCCGGCATGATATAGACGTAGGTCGGCGAGCCCATCGCGTCCCGCCAACTGGCAGGGATCGTGAAGCGCCTTTTCGTGTCCAGGGCGTAATCGAACCGGCTGTGCAAGCCACCGTCCGTTTTCAACTCGCCGCTACTCTGTTCCTGCTGGGACAACATCGTTTGACCTTTTTTGACCTTTTGTGCTTTTATTAAACACATTCTCCCACCGCACGTCAACCGAAAAATACAAAAAATCATTTTTTTTTGTTCCGCGGGCGTCGGGGGCGCCAGACGGGCGGAAAAAAAAACTCGGTCTCGGCCCGTTTTTGCGGTTGCTATGTCAGGCGGTTATCGGTATCCTATGCGCTTTTCTTTTTTCAGACGAGGCGTTTGAGCGCAGCAAGGCAACGAAGGAGTCGAAGGCGATGCCCAGAACCGTACCATTAGAGAATGTCCGTAACATCGGGATTATGGCGCACATTGACGCGGGTAAGACCACGTGCAGTGAGCGCATCCTGTTCTATTGCGGGAAGAACTACAAGTTGGGTGAGGTGCATGAGGGCGCGGCGACCATGGACTTCATGGTGCAGGAGCAGGAGCGCGGCATCACCATCATGTCGGCGGCCTCGACGGTTACCTGGAAGGATCACCAGATCAGCCTGATTGACACGCCGGGCCATGTGGACTTCACGGCCGAGGTGGAGCGCTCGCTGCGCGTGCTGGACGGCGCGATCGCGCTGTTCTGCGCGGTGGGCGGCGTGCAGCCGCAGACGGAGCAGGTCTGGCGGCAGAGCGAGAAGCACGAGGTCCCGAAGCTGTGTATGATCAACAAGATGGACCGCGTCGGCGCGGACTTCTTCGGGGTCATCGAGGAAATCCAGAAGGACCTCGGCGGCAACCCGGTGGCGATGGTCTATCCCATCGGGCAGGGCGAGACGTTCCAAGGCGTGGTTGACCTGCTGGCGATGAAGGCGCTCACGTTCGACGAGGGCACGAAGGGCGTGAACCTCATCGAAAGCGAAATCCCCGAGGACATCGTGGGCGTGTGCCGCCGGCTGCACGTCGAGATGATGGAGAAGGCCGCGGAGCAGGATGACGCGCTGATGGAGAAATACCTGAGCGGCGAACAGCTGACCGTGGACGAGATCAAGTACGGGCTGCGGAAAGGCACGATTGCGCGCGCGCTCGTCCCGACCTATTGCGGCACGGCGTTCAAGAACAAGGGCGTGCAGCCCCTGCTCGACGGCGTGGTCAGCTTCCTGCCGTCGCCGGTGGACAACGGCGACATCCACGCGCACGACAACCCGGACGTCATCCGCCGGCCGGCCGACCATGAGCCGTTCTCCGCGCTGGCGTTCAAAATCCTTTCCGACAAGCACATGGGGAAAGTAACCTTCATCCGCATCTACTCGGGGATGCTGACGGTCGGCGAGACCCTCCTCAACAGCACGCTGGACGACACGGGCCGCGTCGGGCGGCTGTTCCGTATGCACGCCGACCGCCAGGAGGCGTTGCAGCGGGCCTACGCGGGCGACATCGTGGCCGTCGTCGGGATGCCCAAGACGCGCACGGGCGACACGCTCTGCACGCCCAAGCACCCCATCGTGCTGGAGTCCATCGAGTTCCCCACGCCCGTGATCTCGATTTCCATCCGCCCGGCCTCGCGCAACGACAACGAGAAGCTCGGCACCGCCCTCCACGCGCTCGCGCAGGAGGACCCGACGTTCGTCGTGCGCTTCGACCCCGAGACCGGCGAGACCCTCATCTCCGGCATGGGCGAGCTTCACCTTGAGATCATCGTTGACCGCCTGCGCCGCGAGTTCAGCGTCGGGTGCGAGGTCGGCAAGCCCGAGGTCGCTTATCGCGAGACCCTCCGCCAGGTGGTTGACGGCGAGTACAGGCACGTCAAGCAGTCCGGCGGCCGCGGGCAGTACGCGCACGTCTGCCTGCGCCTCGAGCCGCAGGAGCCCGGCCGCGGGTTCACGTTCGAGAACGAGGTCAAGGGCGGCGTGATCCCGAACGAGTACATCCCGTCCATCGAGAAAGGCGTCATCAAGGCCATGGAGAGCGGCCCGTGCGGCGGCTTCCCCGTGGTGGACGTCAAGGTCGTGGTGCATTTCGGGTCGTTCCACGAGGTGGACTCCAGCGAGTTCGCGTTTGTCGAGTGCGCCCGCCAGTGCTTCAAGAATCTGTTCGTGAAGGGCAACCCGCAACTGCTTGAGCCGGTCATGAACGTCGAGGTGTCTGTCCCCGAGGACCACATGGGCGCGGCGACCAGCACCATCTGCCAGCGCCGCGGGCGCGTGGAGGGCATGGAGGACAAGGTCGGCACCAAGCTGGTGCACGGCTTCGTGCCGCTGGGCGAGATGTTCGGCTACTCGAACACCATCCGCACCCTCACACAAGGCCGCGGCACGTTCAGCATGACCTTCGAGCGCTATGAGGGCGTGCCGCACGACCTCACCGAGCAAATCATCGAGAAGCGCAAAAAGGCCGGCAAGGTCAGATAACCCACAGCGTTCCCCGTTAAACTTAACAATTGACAATCCGGGCGGGATAAGGGAAACTTGTCCCCATGTTTTTCATTGTGTTGGAGGTTGTGTGGAGAATATGGATAGGATGCGGCACAGCGCCGCGCATGTGATGGCGGCGGCGGTGTGCCGCCTGTTCCCGGGTGTGAGGCTGGACATCGGGCCGTCAACGGAAGACGGTTTCTATTATGATTTCGATTTGGCGCACCGTCTCGCGCCGGAGGATTTCCCGGCCATCGAGGCGGAGATGAGGGCCATCGTCAAGGAGGGGCTGCCGTTTGTGCGTGCGGAGGTCTCGCGCGAGGTGGCCAAGGAGATTTTCAAGAGCCAGCCCTACAAGCTGGAGCGTCTCGCGGATATCCCCGAGGGTGAGGCGGTCTCGCTCTATTCGTGCGGCGCGTTCGTTGACCTGTGCCGCGGGCCGCACGTCGCGACGACGGCGGACATCGGCGCGGTGAAGCTCATGTCTGTGGCCGGCTCGTATTTCCGTGGTGATGAGAAGAACCCGATGCTCCAGCGACTGTACGGTATGGCGGAGGTGTCGCAGGAAGCGTTGGATGCGACGCTCGCGCGTATCGAGCAGGCCAAGCTGCGGGACCACCGCAAGCTGGGGCGTGAGCTGGACCTGTTCAGCGTGAGCGAGGATGTGGGGCCGGGTCTGGCGCACTGGCATCCGCGCGGCGCGCGTGTCCGTGTGGCCATCGAGGATTTCTGGCGCAGGGAGCATTACCGCGCGGGGTATGAAATGCTCTTCACGCCGCACGTCGGCCGCGCGAAATTGTGGGAGACGTCGGGGCACCTGGGGTTCTACAGGGACGGGATGTTCCCGCCCATGGAAGTCCCCGAGGGCGAGGGCGAGCAGACGTCGGTCGAGCCGTATTATGTGAAGCCGATGAACTGCCCGTTCCATATCCAGGTGTATAAGGCGCACAAGTATTCGTATCGCGACCTGCCGTTGCGCTGGGCAGAGCTCGGCACGGTCTATCGCTACGAGAAGGAGGGCGTGCGCCACGGGCTGCTGCGGGTGCGCGGGTTCACGCAGGACGATGCGCACATCTTCTGCACGCCGGAGCAGATTGAGGGCGAGGTGCGCGACACGGTGTCATTCGCGTTGCGCATCCTGCGGCGTTTCGGTTTTACGGACATCACGGCCTATCTCGCGACGCGCCCCGAGAAGTCGGTGGGCCTGCCTGAGCGTTGGGAGCAGGCCATCGCGTCTTTGCGCAATGCGCTGGAGGCGGAGGGTGTCGCCTACGCCGTGGACGAGGGCGGCGGCGCGTTCTACGGCCCGAAGATTGACATGAAAATCAAGGACGCGCTCGGCCGGCCGTGGCAGCTTGGCACCGTGCAGTTCGATTTCAACATGGCGGAGCGTTTCAACCTGACGTATGTGGGCGAGGACGGCAAGGAGCATCAGCCCTACATGGTGCACCGCGCGTTGCTGGGTTCGCTGGAGCGATTCTTCGGGATTCTGATTGAGCATTACGGCGGCGCGTTCCCGGTGTGGCTCGCGCCGGAGCAGGTGCGGGTGCTGCCCATCACGTCGGGGCAGGTCGAGTACGCGCGGGGCATCGCGTCCAGGCTCCGCGAGGCGGATGTCCGCGTGGGCGTGGACGATGACAACGAGAAGCTCGGCGCGAAGATCCGTAAGGCGCAGTTGGAGAAGGTGCCGTTCATGCTCGTGGTGGGCGGGCGCGACGCCGAGGCCGGCGTGGTGTCTGTGCGGAGCCGCGAGGCGGGCGATTTGGGCGCGATGACGCTCGAGTCCTTTCAGGAGATGTTCAGGGGCGCGTTAAACGCGTAATCAACAAGAGGGAAAAAACAGGTCGCGCAACGGCCGCAACAAGAGGGGTGGGTTATCGCTTCGTTCACACGTGTCAACTTCAAGATTAAAGTCCAGACCGTCCGCGTGCTGGATCCCGCCGGGCAGATGCTCGGTATCATGCCGACGCGCGAGGCGCAACGCCTCGCCGACCAGCAGGGGCTAGACCTCGTGGAGGTCTCGCCCAACGCCGAGCCGCCCGTGTGCAAAATCATGGACTACGGCAAGTTCCGCTACGAGGAGGGCATCAAGCGCAAGCAGATGCGCAAGAGCCAGAAGATGGTGCAGATTAAGGAGGTCAAGTTCCATGCAAGCGTGGACACGAACGACCTCGAGCATAAGGTGCGCCAAATCAAAGAGTTCATCGCCGAGGGCCACAAGGTCAAGATAACGCTCCAGTTCCGCGGCCGTGAGAACGCGCACAAGGAGCTGGGCGTCGAGGTTGTCAACAAGGTGATCGAGACCTGCTCGGCAATCGCCGCGCCCGAGCAGCCCCCGAAATTACTGGGGCGCATGCTGGGGTGCTTGCTCTCGCCGAGGACCATCAAGGGCGGCGGCGGGCATCAGCAGCCCAAGCCACCCACGCCCGAGAACCATGCGTAAGGGAAAGGAGGAATGAGGAATCAGCATCCGCTGCGGACGCCTCATTTCCTCATTTCAAATTCCGAATGAGCAGATACATCCGGTTTGACAGTGTCGGCGGGGCGAGCGGTGATATGATGCTCTCTGCGCTGGTTGCGTTGGGGGCAGACCTCGCAGCGATTGAGAAGACCATCAACTCGTTTTTCCCTGAACAACTGCATTTCCACGCCGAGCCTGTGTCGGGCTCAGGCCTGAACGGCCTGCGGGTGTCGGTCCATGCGGAGCATCACCACCACCACCATGACGAATGGCCAGATGCGCACGGTCATCACCATCACCACCACGAGGGTCATCACACGCGCAAGAGCCGTCTGGGCCGGTTGCTGGATCAGGCGTTTGGGCAGGGCCATGAGGATCATCATTCGCACACGCATGAGCACCGCGGGCTAAAAGAAATCGCGGCGCTCTTGGAGGCGTCGCCGCTCTCGGGGGCCACGCGCAAACGGGCGCTGGACGTGTTCAGGGCCTTGGCGGAGGCGGAGGCGAAAATCCACGGTAAGACGCCCGACACGGTACACTTCCACGAGGTCGGGGCGTGGGACTCGGTCGCGGATATTGTGGGCGCGTGTCTCGCGCTGGAACAGCTCGGCGTCTGCGGGGTATCGTGCGGGCCGCTCCCGGCCGGGGTCGGGACCATCCGTTGCGCCCACGGCGAGATGCCGAACCCCGCGCCGGCCACGCAGGAGCTGCTGGCCGGCATGAGCGTGGTTCAGACGGACGAGCCGTTTGAGCTGGTTACGCCGACGGGCGCGGCCCTGCTGCGGACGTGGGCGCACACGCTGCAGCCTGTCCCGCAGACGGCCACTGTCGTGGGGAGCGCGTTCGGGTTCGGCAGCAGGACGCTGAACCGCCGCCCCAACGTGTTGCGGGCGACGCTGCTGTCGGAGCAGCCGAGCGAGGCCGGGGGCGACGGCCTGCTGGTGATGGAGACCAACCTTGACGATTGCAGCCCGGAGTGGATCGCGGCGCTCACGCGCGACCTGCTGGCGCAAGGCGCGCGGGATGTGTGGCAGATCCCGATTGTGATGAAGAAGGGGCGTTCGGGGGTTCTGCTGGGGGTCCTTGCGGAGGCGTGCAATGCCGCTGCGCTCCGCGAGCGGATGTTCCGCTCGACGACCACCTTCGGCATCCGCTTTTACCCGGTCGGGCGGGAGACCCTCGGGCGCGAGATGCGGGCGGTGCAGACCCCCTACGGCGAGGTGCCGGTGAAGCTGGGGTTCTACAAGGGCGAGCTTGTTACGGCCGCGCCCGAGCATGATGCCTGCGAGGCCTGCGCGCGGGCGCACGGCGTTCCGGTGCGGCAGGTGTATGGTCATGCGGTGCGTCTCGTCAGGAATCAGGAATGACGGGTCGGGCTTGGCGCAAAACGAACGCTGACAGATTATGAGAAAAATTTATCGCACGCTCAAACGTAAAAAATTTCCTTGTTTTATGGCGGTCGGGGCGTTATACTGTTTTTCAAATGATTTTGGAAGAAAGATTATGTCTGGTGGCGCAGTCGTTTCTGTCGGTGCAGGAGGTCGGATTTTATGAATAATGTTGTAACGTCGGTGTTGACATGGTTTTTAGAATTCGGGTACAAAATCCCGCTGGCTGTCGCTTTGCTGGTGGGCGGGCATTTCCTCATCAAGTGGGTTGTCGCGTTTGCGCGGGAGGCGATGTGCAGGGCATTCAAGAGCAATCAACTGATTCCGAATTTCCTTGCCTCGACCCTCTCGAAGGTGCTGTGGCTGTTGTCCATTATGACGGCGGCGGGGTTGCTGGGCATCCCCATCACGCCGCTGGTCGCGGCTCTGGGCGTTACAGGGTTTATTGTCGGGTTTGCATGTCAGGACTCGCTGGCCAACTTGGCGGCGGGTATCATGATTGCGATAAACGAGCCGTTCACGGTAGGCGATACCGTGACGGTGGCGGGCGTGACGGGCGTGGTTCACGAGGTGTCCATGATGGCGACTGTTGTGAAGGATGAGGCGGGCAACCGTGTGGTCATCCCGAACAAGACCGCATGGGGCGGCGTGATCACGAACCGCACGAAGAAGTTGGAGTAGGGAAGAAGTTTCTAGTTTCGAGTTGCTAGTTTCTAGAACATGGCATTGTGGTTGTTTGCCACATACGGCGTTTCTGAAAACTAGAAACTAGAAACTAGCAACTAGAAACTAAAAGAAAGGGAGAGAGGGTATGTCGAATACGATGGCGATGGCGACGCGCATGAAGTTGAGCGCGATGATGTTCCTGCAGTTCATGATGTTCGCCGTTTTTTGGGCGCAACTCTTTAACTATATCACCAATCAGGGGGAAGCGTGGGTGGCATGGCGGCCGTGGATTTTGGCCACCTATCCGCTGGGCGCGTTGGCATCGCCTGTCTTCGGTATGATTGCCGACCGTTATTTTAACGGGGAGAAGATATTGGCGTTCATCAACGTGCTGTGCGCGGTGATGTTTTTCATGGCGGCGCGGGCGACCAGCGGCTTAGAGTTGTTTGTCTATCTGCTGATTGCGTTGCTCTTCTATATGCCGACGTGGGGGCTGACGGCCGCGATCGCGATGTCAAATTCGCCCGCGGAACAGTTCCCTCAAATCCGTGTGTTCGGGACCATCGGCTGGGTGTCGTCCATCGCGTTCGGGCTTGTCGCGAAGTATGTGCTTAAAACAGGGGGCATTGACGGGACGAACATCCCGTTCTATTGCGGCGCGGCCGTGGCTCTCGTTGCGGCCGGCGTGGCGTTGCTCTGCCCGAAGATCCCGCCCAAGGGCAAGGGGCAGCCGTTCGCTCCGGCGGATGCGCTGGGCTTGAAAGCGGCGGTGATGATGAAGGACAAGAACTTCTGCGTCTTCATCCTTGTTACCCTTGTCGCAATGATACCGTTCAACATCCACTTCTCGTTCTTAGGCGGCTTCTTGGCGTCGAAAGGAATCGAGGATGTGACAATGGTTCAGTATATAGGACAGGCGGCGGAGGTGTTCTGCATCCTCGCCGTAACATGGGCGATGCGTAAGTTCGGCGTGAAATGGTCAATCGTCGCGGGCTTGGCCGCATTGGTAATCCGTTACGTCGCTTATTATTTGGCGGCCGGGACACTGACGGAACTGCTCTACATCGGCATCCTGATTCACGGTATCGTGTTCGGGTTCCTTGTGATTGGCGGGCAGGTGTATGTCGGCAAGATCGCGAAGCCGGAGATGCAGGCACAGGCACAGGGCTTCTATGCGATGATGGCGTTCGGCATCGGTGGCGTCATCGCCACCTTTGCGAGTAACGCACTTATCGAACACTACACGGAAGCAACGGTGTGTTCGTGGGACAAGGTCTGGTTGGTCACGCTGGCAGTCTCCATCGTCTGCCTTGTGGTCATGGCGTTGTTCTTCAACCCCAAAGAGGACAAGCAGAAAAACGCTTAACGCACTCTGAAACGGGGGCAGGTTCCCTGCCCCCGTTCGGTATTCACTCGTCAGCCACAGATGAAACATGGGTAAAACGCAGATTGCAGGTTTTGAGATTGTAGGTTTGTGGCTTAAAAACCAATCTCAAATTTAAAATCTTAAATGATGTTATGTCTGGAACTTTCCTTGATAAACTGATACAACGTTATTACGCTTATGTGGACACGTTCCGCGATGCCAAGAGCGAGTTGCCGGTTCTGTTACGGCTCAAGCTGGACCATTCGGCCCGCGTGGCGGTTGAGGCACGGGATGTGATACGGGGCGAGAGATGGACCAAGAGTGTCCGCCACTTGGGAGAGGCCGCTGCGCTCCTGCACGACACCGCCCGCTATCTCCAGTTTCACGCCTTCGGGACGTTCCGCGACAGTGATTCCTTCGACCATGCGGACCACGCCGTTGACATTATCCGCCAACAAGGCTGGCTGGATAATCTGTCGGCAGAGGAACAGCCGCTGATTCTGACGGCCGTCCGGCTTCACAACAAGCGGGAAGTCCCGCCGTCGCTGACAGAGGGTGAAGCGAATTTGGTGCACGTGGTGCGCGACGCTGACAAGCTCGATATTTTCCAGATACTGGAGAAGGCGGTCAGCAACGGCTCGCTGGCGAGTAACCCCGAAATCGCATGGAACCTTCCGATGGCAGGCGCGCCGAACCCCGAGGTTGTCGAAGCGGTGAGCAACGGGCAGACCGTCAGCTACGATGCGGTGCGGTCGCTCACGGACTTCATACTGATACAGGTCGGCTGGCTCAACGGCGGGTTGCACTTCAAGACATCCATGCAACTTGCGGTTGAACGCAAGACGCTCGAATTTCGAGAGACGTTCCTCAAAACCCTCACGGACGACCACGCGAGCATCTCGCGCTGTTGCGACGCTGTCCGGAACTTTTGGGAATCAACTCTGGAGAATGATGAAGGGAATGACGCAGGGGAATAACGGAAAAACGGAATGACGGAAAAAATAATAAAAAGAACATAATCTGTATAATCTGTGTTTTTATTCAATAAATCTTCAATCTCAAATCTTAAATCTACAATTTTTAATATCCGTCCATGCCAAACGGCGGAAAATATGG
>Ga0123353_10002787_pt1 | contig 21824 bp, 8 predicted proteins | sample TergutLab28metaG_3_FD_92763 | JGI IMG/M metagenome (GOLD analysis project Ga0123353, IMG submission 92763) | Labiotermes labralis P3 segment gut microbial communities from Petit-Saut dam, French Guiana - Lab288 P3 | ecosystem: Host-associated > Arthropoda: Insects > Digestive system > Gut ... | reverse complement strand
TTGCGGCACTTCTTACCCAGAATTCCCGGTCTTTGCTTACCGCGAAAGAATAAGGGCCAATTTTTGCACCATTTCTGTTAAGCGGTATCATCGCCGCCGGGTTATAGGCCGTTGGCACGTTGGTGGTTATCGTTTGGTTTGTAATTCCGCGGACAACGTTAAACTGTACACTTCCTTCGATTGCGTCACTGACCCCCACCGACCGCGTTGAACGTGCCACAAGTTCAAAACTGCATTCGCCGAATACTTGAATATAAAGTCTTGGCTTGCCGGGTTTTTCGGTATTATAACCGATTTGCGCCGCGCCGTTGCCGCCTTTGATACTGAACTCTACCCGGCCGCTTGCTGCGTCGGGCGTCACCAACACAATGGTGTGTGTGCTTACCTGCTTTACATCTATTTTCCCGTCAAGCCCGACGGGGCTGTTCGGATTAATTATTTCGACCACGTTTTCCAAGAATAAATCATCAAGATAATATCGGTTGGCAACGTCGGTTGCGTCAGGATTGTTGGAGCGTTGGGTTCCCGGCGTATAGAACAGTGCCGCACTTGGGGTTACTCCTGGGTCTATGGTACGCTCGGTCCTGATATTATTTTTCCAATAGTGATTGCTTTCAAGCAGTGCTTGTTGCTCTTGTGGTGTACCAATACCTTTTATGGCATTAAAATAACCTTTGGGCAGGCCGGCGTGCCCTGCGGCAGGAATTACATAGTTTACACCGCCAAGGTCATTAAGCCGGATTCCATATTGATTAATGTAATTTGTACGGAACATGAAATCTATTGTTTTGGGTTTTGATATGCTGCGGAATCCCCAGAATGATTTCAGAAACTCTAGCGCGTTGCCCATCGCGAAGAATTCATAGCCAGCAAGCGGGACACTCGTATTGTCCCATCCGATTGTCCTGGTGATAAGCAAACTTACGCCATCATACGACTCAAGTTCTATTCCTGGAGCTGCGGAAAGTGTCCTGTCAATCAGCATATTCCAATAGGCAGAACTAAATCTGTCAGCTGGTCTTGCACTTACATAACCCACAAACCCACCAAGCATAAGTGGCTTGTAAGGGGCTCCGGTTACGGGGTCGATGCCAAGGACAGTTCCTTCAAAGTTTGGACCTGTGTTCCTGTATATATCAATGTTCGGAGTTGCACCCACGGCAATTTGCACGTAACAACGATCGAACCTGCTTGGCGTTGTTGTTGTTGCTGGTGTTTCTCTGTTATTGCCAACTGCTCCGCCAATTATTATATTGCTTGCATTATGTACATAAATGTCACCGTAATAAGGCATTTCAAGAACTTTGTCAGTTGCGGGAACAAGTTTAGAGGCTGTATCGCCTTCATCCTCATTAAACTGGACAAAAGCGGATGAAGCAAAACTGAAATTCACGGTTCCTCTGTCGTTTATGCCTACCATACCACCGATAATTGTTGGATAGCGGCTTTCCCCTGCAAGTGTTGTTTTAAGTCTAATCGTTCCGTCCGATTCGGTTGCCGCGTTAGACGCGTCTTCGGTAACCACAATTCCAGCATAGAATTGGGTGGTCCAAGGCAGTTGGACTTTTGAACTTATTATTTGCCATCCAAGCGGGACTCTTTCATTTATGTAAAAATCGTAAAAGGAATGGAAAATGTCACCTCGAAAATTAAGACCGACAAGGCCGCCTATTACCCCGCGGGCATAAATTGAGCAGTTGCTGTAGCTGTATTCAAGTTTGCCAAAGTTATATCCCACAAGGCCGCCGGTGTTGCCGCGCGTGCTGTTGTAAATCATGCCTTCGCTTGAAAGGTTGCTTATAAGCCCTTCGTTTTTGCCCGCAAGACCACCTATGTTTCGGTCATGGTGTGCCGCATAGTTATCTTGCGTGGTGCTTCCCGCAAGTGCCAAGATAATTGTGCTGTTCATTACGATATCTTCTTCCAGTATTTTTCTTGCACCACCTCTGTCGCCAATTTCAACTGTTTCGTCGCCACTGATCATAACCCCATTAGTAATTTGCGGGTTGGCGATAACCCTTGGCGCATTGTGTCCAACGATGCCGCCGATGTTGAATTTGTTGATTCGTGCGCTTGCGTTACCTGGGGTGCCGCTTTCGGGGGCGAGGGTCACGGTCATGATGCCGGATGTTCGCAGTAAACTTTGCTCTTCGATTCTTCCCCGGTTGACGCCTGCAACCGCACCAAAGTTTAATGTTTCGTTGCTGAACATTTCGAATTCGCCGCCTTTGATGTCCACTGTTACGTCGCGGATGGTTCCGTGTTTTGCTTGGCCGTTTACCGTGTGGGCCCCTACGGTACTTGCGACGACGCCAAGGTTTACAATTCCCGGATTAGAATCGGATGCATGGATTTTGCCCGAACCGGCACCGAAACCGCGCTCGCTTCCGCTTATGTCTATTTTAACGTTGCTGAATTCTATGCCCTCGACATGACCAAGAAGGTTGGCAAACATCCCATAGTTAAATACCGGGCCGGTTTGCCCGGGGTCGGGCACGTTTGCACCCATATAGGTGTTTGCGTTTTTTATTTCGAAATTACTTATGCTGTGTTTAATCTCGTACATCGTGTTTCCCGACATATATCGTGACGTGCCGACAAGTGTCCCCTTGAAATCACGGATTGGAAGTAATTGGTATGGTACACCGTCGGGTGCAAGGTTTATGGGGTTGATAATTCGGTAAAAGCCATCAAGACCGACCTTGCCCCTGTATACATAGTTGTCGTCAAGGTCATAAAAGGCCTTTAAAAAGTCCTTGTGGTCGGCGATGATGTGACTTGTATCGGCGTCATAAATTTCTATTGTAAAGTTGCGGGAGACAAGTTTTGATATCTCGCAAAACTGGCAATCCCTTGGGTGCAGAGACTCGCAAAACTGCCCTTTATTGTCCTTGTAAATTCCATTGTGGATTGTGCCGTACGCAAATATTACAAGCACAATCATGTAATCGTCCTGGGCGTTTGCCTGGTGGCATACCAAATTGTCCCGGAGGTCAAGAGACGCATAGGTTTTGCCGCCTATGTGAACCTCTCGTTTGGGGGCAACGGGGTTTAATTCCCATTCCGGTACTATGTCACCTGTTTTTCGGTCGTATACCTCGAAATGATATCCAAGTGTCGGCACCGTTGCGTTGCTTGGGTTTGCGCGCGCATCAAGGCGATAGGTTTCGCCTGATATAAGGTCCAATACACTGCTGACACTGTGCGGCATTCCGTAAATCGCAACTTCTTCGACCGGGATGGCAAGGTCTACTTTTACGTTTAAAGTCACCGACATAAGGGAAAGGGAGATAGATTCGGGGCCGTCCGTTACAGTTTGCCGGGCATCAAGTCCGATTGATATGTACCCCGGTGACGGATGGCGACCGTATACTGTGTATTCGACGCCACGGAAATTTTTTGCCGGGTCATGCTTGCCACCGGTTTCCCCAACCGGGTTGTGCAATCCGCCATGCTCGCCTTGCCGTATTATTTTGGCCATACTTGAAGTTTTGTCATCGATTGTTATTGTTGCGGGATACGCCAAGCTTGTTTTTTGGGCCGTTAATTGGTCGGCATAACGAAGTTGCAGGTTTACCTTTGCGATACTTTCAACAGGTATATCGGTGCTGCTTTTGGTATACACGCTGTCACGGGAAAAGACCGAAACATAATCGACATCAAGTGAAGCGCGAACAAGCGGATTTACCACAAACAATCGCAACCGATAACCGTCTCTTATCGCGGTTGGCAGTATTGACGGGTTGTGGGCATGAAAGGTAACCCAAATATTATGAAGCCCTTCCCTGTCGGAGGTAAATCGGTTTCCTATTTCTATCCCGCTTGCTTCAAGTTTCATTGTCGCCCAGACGGGACTGTTAAGCACGTCTTTTGCATTTTGACGGAACTCGTCAGCCGATACGCGAAGTTCATATTCCTCGCCTATATGAACAAGAAGACGGTTAAGCACTTTGCTTTGAAATCCGCCGTCGGAAATATTTAGGTTAGTGCGCCCGGGAACGAAGGGAGAGGGCCCGCCGCTTACATTGACCATATCCATGTCAACAATGCGGTCAATTCTGCCAAGCGGCTCGACAATCAATGGCACAGAAAACCCGCTTGCGTATTCTATGCGCAATTCATAGATATCCGTGAACGAGACGGGTACTTGTTTATTTGTGTCCGGGTCAAGTTTTATTTCTATTTTATAATGTATTAACCCTTGTGTCGGACCCGATGTTGAAAGAGGGACATGTTGAGCATAGTAGTCCACATGAAACCGCTGTCGGTTACTTGGATTGTTGAACACCGGCTGGAAACCCTCTGTTTTTTCACGTAACCCAAGTTCGCCTCGATTTGCGATTGGTTTGACAAAGAATTCATAATGTGTTTCTGTTGGATTAGTTCTTTTATCTACCACGGGATACAGGCGGTCGATTTGTTTCCCGTCCTTGTTATAGATTTCTATGTCTTTAATCGTGCGCAGCAATACAAGTTCAATTTTCGCCAATGCAAACCGGTCACCCGGGGCCCAACTTCTTTGCAAGACGCTGTGTACTTCAAGCGTCATGCTTGAAAGTTCAAGTAACGCTTCATCGATGAGCAGTATCGAGAACTCGTCGCTGTAAGAGACGCCCTCTGCGTTGAATTCTGATTGAGTAACGTGGCGCCCGTTACGGGAAATATGGAACGAATCTTGAATGGGTATATATTGTTTTTTGTACGGGTCCCAGACCTCGAAGTATATGCGCGAGTTATACGGACTGCTTTGTGTATCGTTAATAAGCATGTCGTTTTGCAGGCGGAAATTGAAAGAGGTGCGTTTGGTTGTATCCTCGGGCGAGTAAAACACATTAAGTTTGTTGTCTGCGGGATTTTTGGTTTGCTGGGCTTTGCCCACAAGAAGTTGGTTTTCCTTTTGGAAAACGTTACGAACCTCGACGCGAATCTTTTTGTTTACCTGGACATGTTCGTGTTCGGGACGGCTGAACCGGATTGCAATATTTGGATTATCCTGGTCATATGCAATCGGATAGACTATTACTTCAACGGTACTCATACCCACGCCGTTGGCAAGTAACCGGAACTGGTTGTTATTTGCAGTAACATTTTCATACTGGACCAATGCAAAGCGCGGGTCGTTGTTTTTGACAAAAAAACTGTAACTGCGGTGAATACCGTTTGCGTACGCTTTTGTCGCACTTACAGTATAGTCTTTGAATTCCGAGTAACCCTTAGACGGATTGGGCGGTTCGTTTTTAACAAGGTCGCACCATTCCTCTTCTTTGCTTCCGTTCAACAGAACGTCCTCCAGTTCCAATGGGGCAAACACCCAAACCGGGATTGACACAGGCCGCTCCATATTCGGAGCGGTTAAAAGAGTGCCTTTTATATCAATCCTGCCGTACGTGGAATTGCTGTCCGTTACAGTTGAGTTCGCGGGTACGATAAGTTTATTGTCCTCGATACGGCAGCCAAAAGTCGCGGCAGGGTCGGCAAATTCGAACTTGAGGTCGTTTACCGTTGTCGTGTACCGGTGTTCGGAAAAGTTCGGGTTTGCGGCGCCGTTTTTGTATCTTGATGTTGCGTAAAAGTTAAAGTTGTTGGGCATAAATTCCAACACGGCATCTTGGTTTGTGTTTTTTCTTACACCAAATATCGTATCCAATTTGACCGCGGCGTCCTTGGCGGCGACACTGATATTGACATCAACGAAAAGTTCCTTGTTTCCCCCGCTTGATATCACGCGGATACGGGTAGAACCGCCGTTCACCGCATAAATACGTATGGTAGATGTGTCCTTTACGGTGGACCTTACTTCCGCCGTTGCCACGTTGGTGTTTTCACTTGTGGCGTGCACCTGGCGACTTATTCCCTTTGGCATTTTCTTGACGGTGACGTTTATTTCCTGATAGTTTTGCTGGCCGCTTACAAGCATATCGTAGTCGACATTAATATTTACAACGGCACGATTGGAACTTATTGCCGCTTTTGCGTATGGGTTGGGTTCGCAACTTGTAAACAGAAATACACTGCCGGTAATACTTACCGCCAAAAGTGCGACAGCCCCGATTATCCACCACTTCTTCTGTTTCATTTTCCCCCAATGCCTAGTATGCTTAATTATCTTATAATCTATCAACAGTGTCAAATGAAATAAGGGTGTTTTTAAAACAAATTATATCTGTCCGAGCAGATGATGGCGTCAAGCATACGCCCCCGCGCGCCGCCGATGTCGCTGTCAAGTTGGGCGACAAGTTTTTTCATGTACTCCCGGCGCGTTTTGTGGTTGACGGGACACGGGTTTTCAAGTACCGGTAAATCGCGGGCGACCGCGACGATTTCCCTTTCCGTGGCAAATAAAAGCGGACGAATAAGCGTCAAGTCGGTTTTGTCAAGGTACGAAAGCGGTTGAAGCGTGGACATCCGGCCTTCGTGGGTCATGCTTAGCAGCAATGTTTCAATTAAATCGTCGCCGTGATGGGCAAGTGCGACTTTGTTACATTTGAACGTCACGGCGGCAGAGTTTAACATCCCGCGGCGCAGTTTTGAACAAAGACTGCAGGGGCTTTTTTCCTTTCGCACGTCAAAAATGATTTCAAAGATTTGGCTTGGCTCGATATGGTATTGTATACCCAAATCTTGACAGAACTTTGCCACCTTTGAATAGTCTGCTTTACCGTTTGTACAGTCCACCGTGATTGCCATGACGTCGAATTGCTTTATGCCGAACTTTTGATAGGCACAAAGAGCCTGCAACAGCACAAGGCTGTCTTTACCGCCGCTTAGGCCCACTGCAATCTTGTCGCCGCTTTTAATAAGACCATATTTTTCGTCCGCACGCCGTATGTGGCCAAGAATGCGCTTCACGTCAGTATGCGCCCGCCCGAATAAGGAACGAGCCTTGGGTTTTGACGTACAGCAACTCTCCCCCGTCTCTTATTTGGTTCAGCACACAAGAAGAGTCACTTTGCCAGTCGTCAAGCACACTGTGCATGGTATTATGACAATTAAGAAGTTCGTCATCTTTTGGCCTGCCCGCCGTTACTTGGTCAATTGCCTGCCATGTACCGCGAAGGTGCAAGGTTACCCCAAGGTCTGCCCGGGCATTGTTTAAAAGTGCAACGGTGACATTGCCGCCGCTATAGTTAAGTTCACGGCTTCCTTCGATGATAATACGGCTTTCCGCATGAACAAGACTGAAACCTACGTATACGTCCGCGGTACCCATGGACGAGATATAAATATCCACCTTGCCGCGTACCCCGTGAACGGAAATTGGGTTATATCCCGCACGTATTTTGCAGTTACCCGTTGCAGTTTCGTCATTTGCAAAAATGACACTTGCCCCGCCCTTAAGTTTATCTATGTCCACATTACCAAACACCCCAAGACCATTTCCTTTGGCGCCAAGTGTTAACGTCCCTTCCTGCATCCTGACAAAAGAAAAATCGTCAACACGGCTTGCCGATGCCTGGCCGCCTATTGTTTCGAAATCGAGGCTGTGTATACGCCGGGCTTGCAATCTTACGTTGTCACCGCGCACGTAAACGCGGCCTTTTGCCTGGCCGTTAATCGTAAGGCTTCCGTTGCTTTTAAAGTCCACATTGCCGCCAAGTTCCTTTGTGCCTATGTTCTCGACCGTAATAACGTTGCTTGTGCCTTCTACGTTAAGGTTTTCGATATCGCCAAGGACGATGCTGCGGCTGTTGCCTGTAATACTTGTAAGACCATAGATTTTTGAACGGCAATTAACCGAGGCATTGGGAGAGTTAATCCGAAGATTGGTAACACGCAATTCAAACGGGTTTTGGTTTTGCGGCGTCACAGCAATGGGAGCCGGCAAAATTACGTCACCCGTACCGTTAACTTGCAACGTGTCGATGTGCATATACTCGGCGGACGGGTCGTTTTCAAAGCGTACCGTACCCCGTCCGGTGTTAAGGATAAAGTTATACGGCTCTTCCTCGGTGGCATGTATCTTGTGGTCGCGTTTCAGGTTTATATATACCTTTGCCCTGCGGGAAACTGCGCCTTTGGGCTCTTGGATAATTATTTTACAGTGTGCCACATTATCCTCGTCAATGTATTCCAAAAAATCCACGTGAGTTCTGTTGACCGAATTGAATGATACTCCATTGGCATTTTCAAAAACCTGGATTCGCGATTCGTCCTCGTAACCGACTTTTCGGATGCGGATGATTACCTCGGTGCTGTCACCTTCGATTACAAAGTTACGCTGTTCAAGGATATGTTCGACATCGTAATAGGTCATGTATTTGCTTTTGACGTATACCCCGTCAAGGCCCGCAGGACGGAAGGAAGGAATAATAAATAAAAACAGCACGAACAAACCTGCCGCCATAAGTGCAACCCCCGCAAGGATTGTAAAAACCACGCGCCCCTTCACACGGTAAGGATATCACATTACCGCTTGGACGCAAAGAAATCTTTCAGAAGTTTTGAACATTGTTCATTTTCAAGAAACTGCACTTCGGGCTTCCAATTAAGGTCGCTTGTGGTGCGCGCACCCACAAATACACGGCGTATACGCGCATTGGTTATTGCGCCCATGCACATTTGGCAGGGCTCCAACGTCACGTACATGTCGCAATCATCAAGGCGCCAGCTTTTTACCTTTCGGCATGCGCGGTGAATTGCAAGCATCTCTGCATGGTAAAGGGCATGTTTTTGTTTTTCGCGTGCGTTGCGTCCTTTCGCGATAACTTTGTCCCCGCGGACAATTACCGCGCCGATTGGCACTTCGCCTTTTTTTGCGGCTTTTTGTGCCTCCAAGATGGCGGCGTTCATGTGCGCTAGAACCATGGAGGCAGACCCCACACCAAAGTCATTCCGGTAATAACAACGCCAAGAAATATTATTCCGCAAAGCAATGTCTTTTCAAGAGGGCGCAAAGGTTGGTGGTTTTGCGGGTGCTGTGCCGTGAGATAATATTTTACTGCCGCAAGACCTTTAGTGCGCGGCACAACAATGGTATTTCCGTCAGAACTTTTTAATCGGTCTTTTACATAGTTTTCGCGGGCGAATGCGTGAATAATCGCCATGAGCACAAAGTAAAGCAATACCGTCGCGACAAGATATAAAATCAAATTATTAAAGATACTGCCAAACCCGATAAAGAAATTCGCACCAAACCATCCGTTTGCGCCCGCGAATGAAAAATAAGTCGCAAGGGCATTGTTCATAAAGTGCATTATTACCGCCGTCCAGATACTTCGCGTGGCAAGTGCCGCCAATGCCATTAAAAAGCCAAGGATAGTGGCATAGAAAACTTGTACTATGTTAAGGTGCATAAGACCGAACATCACCGACGACAGCACCACGGCGCGCATAATGCCTATACGGCTTGCCAGACCATTCAATAAAAGCCCGCGGTGGGATACTTCTTCACATAATCCGGGTAAAACCGCTATTAACAACAACCCAACAAAAAATGCAGCAGCCACACTGATTCCGCCGCTTTCGCCGCCATCAACACCACCGGATACCGGAAAGCGATAGCCAAGCAAACTTAAAAAAGTATGAAAAAATCCGGATACAAAAATATTGAAAAAGAACAAAAGTAACCCAAGCAAAAACGCAAATCCAATAACTTTTGCACCCGGGTTATTGAAACCCCAGCTGCGCAAGATGCCCAGACAGTTGGGTTGCTTTGCTTCGCTTGCAATGACGCTTCCATCGGGAGAGTAGTTGTAAAGCGTGCCGCCCCGCTCTTGCTGTGCCGCGAACTCGGCAAAGGTCATTCCTTGCCGGGGGGTCTTTTTTGCCTGCATACGCTTATAGAACCAAAAGCCAAATATGGGAATTACAAGCATTATTACAATTTGCGAAAGAAAGGAAAATAAAATGTCACCCGCAAGGCCGCCTATTTTCTCGTATATGCCCAAACTGCCCGCTATGCGCAGCAGTACAAAAGTAAGCAGTATCACAATGTAAATGATACAGGTTGCCATGAATGTGCTGTCCGGTTTGCGGTTATTCTGCATTTCTCTCCTTTTTAAGATTACCAAGCTGTCCCATTATAACGACTGCGCCCAAGAAAGCCAATAGTATTGTTGCAATAATTGTCGTCGCGTCCCAAGAAAATGCCAATCGGTCACTTCCCGTAATAAATGTATACGTAATTACAAAAAAGTTATTTAAGAAATGTAAAAGCATTGCAAGTACCAAATTGCCCGTCTTTAAAACCACAATGGCAAAAACAATTCCAAGAATGAACTGGTACACCAATTGCGCCGGATTCATGTGAAATAAACTGAAACAAAGCGCGCTTGCCAATACCGCCACCACCGCACCGTATTTTTTAAGATTATGCAAAATAATACCGCGGAAAACAAGTTCTTCGATAACCGCGGGCAATACCGCCATTGCAAACACGCACGCAAAATATTGACCCCAGCCGTTAATTTTTATTTCCTGGCTTTGTGCCTTGAAAAGTGCGACGAATGCAAACTGTAAAAGCATGAACGAGCAAATACAAAGTGCGGTTATGAATACCACTCTTGCGGCGTTGGAGGGCTTTATACGCGGACTTATGCCGTATGTGCGGATGGGGTTACGGTCTCGGAACGCAAAAAAGATTGCCAGGTACACCGCATAAAGACCGCAAATACAACCGATATTGACCCAAAGGTTTTTAACATTGAATTGGGGGAAAACCGCCAACTGCAACACAAGTGCCGACACTATCACAGTTAAATAGCATAGTCCCGCCTTCATTTCCCCTTTCACAGGTGACAATATACATTACCGCATGATACAATGCAAGGTGCTTAAGATTCAAAGCCTTGCAAGCGGTTCCAAAGGCAACGCTATATATGTCGCGTCCGGAACAACACAAATCCTTGTGGATGTAGGTCTGACATTACCGCAACTGCTTGCGCGTATGAAAACTGCCAAGATTGACCCGAATACTATTGACGCAATCCTTATAACACACGAGCACGGTGACCATACCGCAGGGTTACAGCGGTTCATTCAACGCTTTAAAAGCGTAATACACATTCACGAGGATACCGCGGAAATCTTTGGTAACCTGCCCCGCCAAAAAATCCATTTTTTCAGCGACGCATTTCAAATCGGCGATATATACATCAACTACTTTGACGTGCCGCATGACAGCCAATTTTGTTTCGGCTATACCTTTCAATGCGGTAACGCGAAAGTAAGTCTTGCCACCGACCTTGGGCGAATCTCTCCGCAGATAATTGAAAAAATGGCGGACAGCCAAATTGTTTTGCTTGAATGCAATCATGACCTTGTTAAACTTTCACGAAACACAAATTACCCAGCACAATTAAAGCGCCGTATTACGGGTTCCAACGGCCACCTTAGCAACGCGTCAAGCGCCTTGGCCATTTATGAACTTGCAAAACGCAATGTGCAACAGGTCATCTTGGCGCATCTTAGTGAACAGAATAATTCGCCCGGCCTTGCATACCGTTTTGTGTGCGATTTTTTGGCGGCAAAGGGCATCACCGAGGGGGTGGATATTTCCGTTGATGTCGCCACCCAGGACGAGGTGGGTATGCTTTTTTGTATTGACTGATATTGTAAAGAATTGTAATATAATCTTTATGGAAATACCCCGTCAAAATATTGATATAGCGCGGCTGCAAATGCTTGGCATCTATGAATTGCGCAATCTTGCCCGCGAATTGGGCGTTTCGCGGCCGACCACACATAAACGCGAGACCCTTATCGAACTTGTTGTTCATCAACTGCGAAGCGGCGGGCAGCCTGCACCCCGGTCCGTCCGCGGCAGACCCCCGCGCTCGAAAGTCTTTAATGTTGCAGAGATACTTGAACCAGAGCCGCTTTACGAAACCATTCTGGAACGGCCTGATACCACATCCATGCGCGCAATAAGTGTATGTTCGCCCCTGCCGGTTACCGAACCCACGCGCACGGGAAGCGGTTTTTTGCATACCCTGCCGCGCGGTCATGGTGTGCTTATAAGTTTTTGCCTTAATACCTATTATGTACCGATTCGGCTTATTACAACCCACAGCCTTGAAACGGGCGACCATGCAGAAGTTAAGGCCGTGTGGAGTGAAAGCGATAAACGCTATATTGTGGAACAGATTACCCGCGTCACCAAGATTGGCTTTGACAGTGCCGAAAGCGCGCGCCCGCATAAAAGCACAGAAATGGGGCGGTTAAAATTCAAACTTGGCCAGCGAATTATGGTTTGTACCCCGCGCAACTATGACCGCATCGAAAGCATTGCACGTTATAACAAAATGCTTGAACCAAAACATAAGAAAATTGTGCTGTTGGTCGAAGAAAGCGACGATTGCGTCGATTACCTGCGGGAAAATGGTATCCATGAAGTTTATCTTGTCAAGGTAAACTTCAGCGTCAAAAAACAATTGATGCTTGCGTTGACCGCGTTGTTTAATGCCAAACGTTACGCGGCCATGGGCAACGATGTCGTTTTAGCAATTGATAATCTTAACAAATTGTTCAAACTTTATAACGCCAGCGCAATCGAAAGCGGCACAATAGAAACCACACAGATAAACCTTGGTTCCCTTACCGATATTAAAACATTTTTCATGTCGGCAAAACAGATTAAGGACGGCGGGTCTTTAACAATTATCGGTCACGCCAACAAACCTTCCTCCGAGATGGAAAAATTCGTAATGGACGAGTTTTCAACACTGGCAAACGTATATCTTGAAATATAAGACAAGACTTGTATTACTTTACCCTCATTCTTGTTCGCAGTTTTATAAAGATGAATATACCCAGCACCGCCACACCCGCAATAGAAAGCACGATGATAAGCACCATAGTGTTCATCGGTGCTTTGACCGTGAAACCGTCCGCAAAAATAACATGACCATTAGCAGCGGTTACGACCACTTGATAGGTTCCTGCATCTCCATACGTAAGACGTAATTCTTTCGAGGCACCATTTTCATCAGTCAATTCAAACGGTTCATCGTCAATCTTCATACTTGTATTTATTTCATAGGGTTCAAGCACTTTGCCGTTACAGTATATCGTAAGGAAAGCATCGTTATTGTCTGCCGCAAGTATTATTTGCTGGGGAACGGCAACAAGCGTTACACTTTTGGTGTGTGTTTTACCAAAGGTTGACTTTCCGGCAAGGCGGACAAGGGCTCTGTCGTCGTCCGAGGCAATCAACCAAATACGGACAATACATGTAACGTAATATACTTTTTCACGTTCTTTTTGTTCATTAAGTACATTACGCACACTTGGTGAATCAACCTCGAAGGTAATGTGATAATATCCCCTATCGTCTCCCCGAACTTTTGGATTTGAATGAATTAATAAACTGTCAACCGATGAACCGCGCGAAATACCAAAGTCGCGTGATACATCAATACCGCTGCCCGGCATGCCATCGGCGGACCGAAATACACTTGTGACCCTCATATTGGACGCACCCGAGAAATAGAAAGACGTCAATATGTTACTTGGACTTACAAACTGGACAATATGTTCACTTCGTACAATTATCGAACCGTTTGGCCCTGTACCCGTTGTACCGCTTTGGATACCTGTGTTGTATTCCGCGATAATGCGATAGCGACCGCTTCCATAAGCCGTCAACGGAAACCTGTTCTGTTCATGTTTTGTGTCCCATCTTTGTGCACCGTCCTGGTCACTGCCCGGCAGGTGGATTACGGACCCATCACGCTCGACCCGCAGATATGACAAGTACATATAGCGGTCCGCACTAGACACGTCAGAAACTTCAATTACCTCGAGGTCAAAATTGCCGCTGTAAACCATTTCGTCAATGATTGCGTCGCCATTGATACGCAAAGGCGGACGCGTGAAATTATAAATCGTAAAGTGGTCTACCCCGTCAAAGTCGATAGTATTGTCTGCCCAGTCATACACATAGAACTTGAATTCACCATAGTCCTGTGCTTCGATTGTCAATTTGTCCGGGTTTCCGTAAATGCGACCCAAGTATTGACCGCCATCCCTGTGGCCTTGATAATAATCGGCGTAATAGACATTGGTGGACGTCGGGTTGTTTGTGGCACCGGCGCCAGCCGGGGTTGCCTTTTCATTCAAGGTTACTGTCAGTTTGCCGCCGCCGATAGACCTATAGAACTGGTTTTTACTGTTTCTTAAAACTGTTGAGAAGGTTGGTGCGGTGGCCTCTTGTGTTCTGAGTGTTAGGGTCGTGTTATTATGCGTGGTGCACGCAAGCGCAAAGTAAAGACGTGACCCCGTCGTCTCGGAATAAAGGTAATAAAACTCCCATCGTGCATTTTCGTTGCTGTTGCCGCCTACATGGACAAGTTTTCTTTTATAGTTCATGGACGGGACAATTTGCACGGCACCGCTTTCGCTGAACAAGTCGGGTTCAAGCGGGTCAACAAGGATGTCGACGTTTGACGTTTGGTGGGGTTTATTGACCCAGAAAACGGGGATGTTGCGCGTCATGGCCTGGATCGGCGGCGGCGGCACAGGGACGGTTATTACATCACCATTAGCATCGATACCGGGGTAAACAGCATTGTATGAAAGAGATTCAGGGCTTTCTTTTAAATCACGCCAACCAACCATGTTGCCGCGATTATCAATGGTAGGGTCATTGTAACGTATCTTGTAACTTAAATTGAATACATCCAAAATGTCAAATTTGTAGGTGCGGGTCGCATACACATCGTTTGTTACTGTAACGATATATTCGCCTTTCTGGTCAAGTACAAAGCGCGTTGTAAAACGCATGGAGGCAGTAGGGTCCGTGTCCCCGTCAAATGTCCTTGTATAACTTATCACCGAACCAAACAGGTATCCTTGACGGTCAATCGTTACCTCGGCCATACCGCCAACTTTCCCGGCGGCCACTTCGTTGGCAATGTCATTGCCGTTGATATTTCGGAACGTAAGCGGCGGAACTTCACGATAGAAACGCCACTCGTGGACTTTTGGCGGCGCGTCAGATGCCCTGTAGCTGAACACTGCTTGCCACACGAATGGGTCGGCGGTTCCGGCAATTCCGATGGGCGGTGGCTCTAGCTCTATCATATCAAACCCTGTAGCGGGGTCAGGCCGTACAGTCAACCGGCAACCATTAATCATATGTTCTTTTTGAATAATTTGTACGCCATTAACCGCGACATTGTAAACCTGGCTGTTCCAAACTATTCTTACCCCATCCTCGTAACCGGTGTATGTAACACCGCCGATAACACCTTCACGGACAGGCCATCCGGCGTACTCGGACGGAAAGATTACTCTTGCAAAGTCCTGGCGCTCGCCCCCGTGGTGCTGGACTACGGTTTCGTTGCCGAAACTGTCCGTCAGTATCAATACAACGTCTTTATTACCATATCCACTCAACGGCCTGTCCAAAAGATAATACGGAATGGGATTGCCACCATTAAATATGATGTTATCAATGACAACTTCGTCCGCTTTACGAGTATTATCGGGGTTTCGCGGTATCAATCCATCTTTGTCCAAGGTATATACCCTAAGCCAGAAGTTGATGTTATCGAACTTTTGCCGGAGGGCCGCAAGATTTTTGATTTTCACAGACAACTCGCCGCCTCCGCTGCCAACTCTTTCCACTTCAAGTATGGCACGGAATGCGTGGTCGGGGTTTTGGGAAATATGTATTGTGTATGGTTCGTTAAAACCATCGTTTATTTCAAGGTTAATTATTGTATCGCGCCCGCGGTCAAGCATAATCTGGACCCAATCATCAAAAGCCGCCTTTCTGTATTCGTTTGTCTCTCCTTTAAGACGAGTGAAAAACTGTCTTGTGGTATTGGCGCCTATTGAATAACTCCACTCGAATGTGGGATTGTTTTCCCAGTATGTTGTGTTGGCCTCGATTGTAATGCTGCTGCCAAAAACTTCCGGAGTGTTGCGGTCAATAAGGTTTCCGCCGGTTAACTTGCCATCGACAACGATGTTGTCCACCTTGTACTCGTTGTAATATTCGTCACCGCGCAGTTGAATGTAATATGTTTGCTCGTTCCATGCTTCGTCGCGCTCGTATATTTCGTATATGCGTGTTTCTTTTGCTTGAAGTCCTACCATACCTGCAAACGGAATATTCCCATATTTAAACGGCGTGGCCGCGCCCGCATTTGGGGTAAAATCGGTGTCTACCTGCCGGTAAGAAATATAGTCGGTATCGTGGACATCAAACGGACTGCGCGAGGATTGGGGGTTTTCTGTTGGCTTGCCCTGGAAAGCAAAATCATTGCCAACCGCATAGACATAGTCTTCGTATAACCTTATTCCGGGGAAAAGTTTGTCACGCTCTCGGATGCTTCCCGGCTTTTCAATAAGGTTGTAACTTGGCGGTTTGTTATCAACTGTCATTGTGTATGTTACCGAAGGAGGGTCTTCGGGCAGCCGACCGGGCCAGTAAAGAGAAACATGTACAATTTCATCCCCTTTCGGCAGTTTATGATTGACCCAATCATCCTTGTCGGCAAGTTTATACGTGTGTACCCTGTATCTGTCGGTATTGGGGTCGGTTACCTCCAGCGGACGTTGTGCCCCACCAAGAAGAATTCCGTCTATCCGCCATTGCGTAGCCTCATCGACGATTTCGGTGTAAAAGTCCGACGCGTCGTTTGCAAAGCGGAAATCAAGGTTGTCCGCCGGAGTAACCTTTATCGAGGTGTTCCACCCGAATGTATCGGGGTTGCCGGCAAGCAGGGCTTTGCCGTTAAGAACCCATTCCGCCGAAGAAAAGTTCTTGTCCAAGACAAAATTGAACACGACGGTATTTGCCGGAACGTCCGTTGCCGAATCCGCAAAGGGCTGCCAATTTATGCCGCCGGTGCCGTCCTTCACCGTGACGCGGTATCTGCCGTTATCGTTGTACCAGTTACTTATTTTCTTTTCCTTGCCGCCTGAACCGTCATCAAAGGGACCCCATGTCGTGCGCTCGGGTACGCCGTCCCGAAGAACCTCTACGTTTAATTCAAGTGCCGCAAGGGTTTTGCTTTTTTGCGGTGTACCCAATCCCCACAAACTGCCCGCGCTTACGGACGGTACAGGGTAACCGGTGTATCTTTTATCAAAATACCTAAGGTTGGCAAGCGTTTGGCTTCCGCCGTATTTGGTGCCGTCCACAGGCAAAATAATCTGGACAGGAGTGGCATTAGAGTGAATCTGTTGGCCAAGCGTGCGCCAGTCGGCGTCTTTTGAACCAAACCGTATTTTAAAGTCGCTTTGGAACGGTTGGCCCGAGAACGGTACGACTTCGTGGCGGTCGACCATAAAGAAGTAACTACGCACTTGGTCTTGACCTATGGCACTGTTATTACTTCTGTCATCTGAAGGATGGTAATGATAGTTATAAAACCTTGTAAGTATATAAAGTCCGTCCGGTGTCCCCGGCCGTATTTGATTAAGTTTAATAGTTTTTGTGATGGGTTGTTCATTCGGGTTTTGCAATATCCCGGTCGGGAAACCGCCGGACTTTGTATAAGCATCGGTATTGTCCCAAATCGTGACCGGTTCGACGCCTCCTTCGAAATTTCCTTTCACAAACGGATAGTTGGGGTTTGTTTCGGGCGTGCTTGTAAAGTCAAACGGAAGAAATTGTAGTTGTATCATGTCCACAATGTATTTGTTGTCCGGTTGCTTTGTTTGGAACGAGAAATACAGATACTCAAGTTTCCCTACCCCATCGGGGCGAACCACACTTGCAGTTTGCGAGCCCGTGGACGATGGCTGTTCAAGTCCGGGTTTGCTGTCCTCTAATACCATGCCGCGGCATACATCTTGGTTAAGCCATACATAATAATTGGTGTCATTGCCAAGACTGTCAAACGACCGGAGATAGTAAAACTTTTCGTCGGTAAGCCTTATCGCCAGCCTGTTATAATTATACATTTGCTGGTTATCCGGTTTTGTATTGTCATACACAAGGGTATCCCAGTTTCTGTTATCCGTCGAGATTTGATGCGTGACTATTGGTATTATCATGGCGGTCGAGGTCAGTATCCCGCCGGTTAACAATGATTGATATACCGAATTGATACTGGCGGGGAATTTGCCACCAAGGTCGGGGGTAACCACTCTTTTTTGAATGCCGTACGCGATGTCCACACTTTCCGCGTTGACAATATTTGCCCTGTTACTTTCCGAGGTTGGTACGAAACGGGGATTTTGTTCAAAAGATGCCTTGGTATCGTCAATGATAAAGGCCAAGTTACTTGCATTGCCAACTTCATCCTTGATTTCAACAAAATAGACGCCCCCCCGTGAAAACGTATCCACAATTTTCCAGCCCGTAGAGGGTTGGTTTTGTCCGTTGGCAAAGACCTTTTCAATCCTGTGGTCTGTTTCCTGCATGTTTACCGACATTCGGGAGGGACTGTCTATCAGCTGACGCGAAGTATACACATTTCCACCCCCTTGATATGTGTATCCGGGCGTATGTTCAAATCCATAAAACTTCACCGTGGCGCCGACGGTGCTGTATCCGAAAAGACTTGTTTTGTTGTCCCATTGTATAGAGACTTGCCCCGGGCCGAACAGGCCGAAAGTGTTGGGATTTATTCCCGTGTCGCCAAGGTCAAATGATTTGCCTGTACTTTTGATTACCCCCTCGCCACGTAATGGTTCGGTGTCCACTGCCACCGTAAAATTCATCCACGAGGCCCACGTATTACCAAAATAAACACGGAAAACGTACAACCCGTCGGGGCGCGATTGGGTGGGACTTGTCGGATGTGCCAGTGTTGGTATTTCTATTCTGCCATTGGTTACATTCAGGAATGTCTCTTGCTTAAGGGGGCATGCCGGGTCGCAGGTACAGGGTTGGTCATTCCAAGTGCGGTGTGACAACGCCACCTTTGGCGCAAGTTCATATGGCCCAAGGCCATCCGCGCCAAGTTCGCCCGACGGAAGTTGATTGTTGTGCAAATAGACGATAAAACCGGGGTCGTTAAGGTTGGCGCGGCGCTGGACAAGTTCATTGAAATACATTTTTTCTTTGGTCGTGGTTCCTTTTATGGTTGCTTCGACCCATGGTTCAACATAATTAACAATTTTGAAATAAAGGATTTGGCGATACCGGACCTCGGGGTTTGTTATCGGATGGTACTTTGGATTTCCGTCAACATCCGCAACAGAGTATTTATAGTTTACAACTATAAAGTACTCCCCCGCCCGTTCAAAAAAGCCGTCTTTATCAAATTTCCAGTTGGAAGAAATGCTGGTGCTTTCTTTCCAGCCCGACCCGTCGTTGTAAAAAACCTGGCCGGTGCTTAGTACATTTGACCGCAATGATACCGGCGGCGAATTGGTCACCGCGGGCGTAACCGATGCCGTTTGGGTGGTTACATATAATGTCGAGACAGTGTCTACCGTAAAATTCATGGCCGCCGCAAACGCGCCTTCACCGGAACGGTTTGCGCCAATCTTTCCGCTTTCATCAAATGGAAGTTGTTTGGCGGATTTTCCCGGACGGCTTACGTCATAGTTTTCGTAATAGGCCTGGGCCCCGAAAATATTAAGGCTGTATTCGCTGTTGGAATATGGTGCATATGCAAACCGCGGGGCAGGTCCCGCCGCGCCGCGATAGGTTGCATCATAATAGCCGGCGCGCGCGGTTATTTCATAATCCCCCAACTTGTCAAAATCCCGGTATTTAAGTCCTTCTTTTTCATATGCCGTGTTATCTGCTTTAAGTCCAAGAACGTCGCTGCCTTCGACTTCGACTTCAAATCGGTTGGATTTGTACCTTAGGTATGGTGCTTCATCCTCGAAGTTATAATAATACTGGCCATTTTTGCCCCATTGGTATGGATTTTCCGACCCATCCGCGTCCTTGTCATGCACCAGGAAAGGTGTTTTGGCGTACTCTTCCTCGTGAACAATATAAAACCCAAAGTTCATTTCGGATGTAATGACAGTGCCTACAGGGCCGTTTACAACCGGGCGGAGTTGAAACTCGTAATACCCTTCCAGGTCAAAAACACCTGTGAGTGTTACAGTTGTTCCCACTCCACTGTTTCGGAATAGCCGATTGGGGTTACCACGCGCATGAGTCAGAAGCGCCTCATCGGAAATTGACTCCATATTCCAGATTCCGCTTGCAGTATTACTTTGGTCCCCGTTCCACACAGGCTGGCCACTGGCGTTGACCGCATTATTACGGCGCCATCGGGTACCGGCGCCTACACCGGCGGACATCAGGTTTGTCAATTCAAGCACCACGTTTTCGCCCGGGCGGAGCATCACAAAGCCATAATCAACGGGAACGCCGGCAGGCAGTTTCCTTTCTATCGCGTTGCCTCTGATAATAGTATCCATTTCGCCGGGCGAATACACCGGCAGCGCAATGGTATGTACACCGCTTTGCCGAACAAGTGACCGCTGGACTTCGGTTACGCCGTTGCTTTCATTGCGCACGTTAAGCTTGAAATACGACGTGGAGACCCCGCTGTAACCGGGGGTAAGAGGGTGCGTCCCGTCTCCGCCGGGGCCGGCATATTCAAATCCGGGAAGGTATTCTGCGGCTTTGACTCGCATGGGGGTCTTTGAAGGAACAGACAAGACGGCACCGCAAACAACACCGACAATTGCCAGTATAGATATTAATGCGAACCCCCAAATCTTTTTCTTCATTTGTGCTACCCCTATTATGCCTCCTACCAATCGAAAATATCGTTTTTCTTGCTGCCCTTGATTACGATATCGTTGCGCTGGCGGATATCGTAATAGATTGCATGTTCGTCAAAATATTTACTTGCGACGAACACGTCGGGCTCTTTAAAAACCTGTATCAAACCGTTTTGTACACAGTGAATGAACCAGGTTACCTTGCTGCGAAGCGGGTTGAACCCAAAGCAATACACGAATATATTGCCGGGTTTAAGGTCAAGTAACTCGTTAGGCGGCAAAAGCGGCCGCGAAACGGTGCTGTAGTTCGTTGATTTACTGCCGCTGTCTTTGTCATTTTCAGCCGCTTTACCGGTGGTCTTGGTAACACCGGTGCTTTCCGTCTCGACGGTCATTTCACCCAAAAGGTCACTGAACATCTTGCGCGTGTCCATGTCGTTAACACCAATGAATATTTGAGTGTTACAGTTATTGCGCACCGTAACCGCCTCGTTTTCGCCATAGGTGGTTTGAAGTTGTTTATAGTCTTGTATTACAAGCGTCCAATATATTTTACGCGACCGTGATACGGTAATTGTGGTGGCAAAGTCATTAAGTTTCGGCATGTTACCGAACTCGTCAAGAACAAAGTACGTTGTCCATGGTAAACTTCCACCCATTGTGTTGGCGATGTTGACAAGCCCCTTGTAAAGTTGTGACAAGCACAGGGTTGCAAGGGTATGCCGTATCTTGATTTGGTCGGGAATGATAAGGAAAAACGCGGTCGGCTTTTTTGCAAAGTTGTCAAACGAAATGTCCGTTCCGCTTGTGATAAAACATATGCCTTTGTCCGCGAACATCGAAAGTTTTTGCGTTACCACACCAAAAAAGTTTTGCATTGTCCGGTCGGCGTTAGATACAACCGTTTGGGCAAGCATCGACGCGGCACTTAGTTTATCGCGGCCTTCGAAATAGTTTTTTATCGTGGCGAACATCGCGTTGGGGTCGTTATCACGCAAACACAGCATTTTAAACACGTTATAAAAGTTAAACTTTTCTTTTGTCATGCCAAGGTCGGGGTTTAAACTGTCCTCCAGCATTGCAAGGATTGTACCGTGGATAAGGTCGCGGGCACCCTGCTCCCAACTTGGGTCTTTTTCGTTTTCAATCGGGCATATTGCGGCACAGATGTCTTTGATGTCTGTTTCGGTGTCGCTTACAAGGCGCTGTTTAAGCGTCTTTCTTTCCATGTC
>Ga0123353_10002786_pt1 | contig 21827 bp, 22 predicted proteins | sample TergutLab28metaG_3_FD_92763 | JGI IMG/M metagenome (GOLD analysis project Ga0123353, IMG submission 92763) | Labiotermes labralis P3 segment gut microbial communities from Petit-Saut dam, French Guiana - Lab288 P3 | ecosystem: Host-associated > Arthropoda: Insects > Digestive system > Gut ... | reverse complement strand
TTTATTATGCAAAAAAAATACATTTTCAATATACATTCAATTCAAGTAAAAATATCAAAAAAAACCTTATAATTCAAGGCGTTTGTAAAGGTCTTTGTTCTCCGGGCATTTCAGCCAACGGGGAGGCGGCTTGGCGCAGGCGGGGGGTACACTATCGGTCATTAGAACCACAAACGGTCAAATTCCTCACAAATGGTCATTAGAAGTTACACCCCCGCTTGGTCTTGAATGAATAATAGTCATATACGGGCAATTTTATTATTTATTCTGACAATCAATGTATTTTAAAGTTTATTTTATTTTAACTTTTTGCCAAAAAATGAAATAAAAAAGCAAAAATAGACAAAAAAAACTTCAAAATGACAAAAAAACGTTACCAAATCGTTACCTGAACGGGAACATTAATACTTGACAGATGATGTTTTGTCAGCGTTTGACACTGTTTTTCATGCCACGTAAGACGTGAATTGAAAATAGTTTTGTAACTTAAAAAACAGTGTTATGCGAAGTACATTTAACATTTTGTTCTATTTAAAAAAGAACAACGTAAAGAAAACCGGATATGCACCGCTCATGGCGCGTATCACCATCAACGGAGTATCTGCTCCGTTCAGTTTGAAAACCGAAGCTAAGCCCGAAGATTGGGACACCAAAGCAGGACGTCTTTATGGACGCACAAAAGAGGCAAATGCTCTTAATGCCTTTATTGATGATGCGCGGTCAAAAATCCGCCGGCATTACCGGGAGCTGTGCGAAAAGGAAAGCGTCGTAACGGCTGCAATAGTCAGGGATGCTTTTCTTGGACTTAATAAACAAAAGGACACCCTTTTGTGTTTGTTTGACATGTTCAATGATAACATGAAAACATTGGTCGAAAAACAAATCACAGAACATACACATTTAAAACATGTCTATACCCGCGACAGGTTGCAACTGTTTCTTCGACAAAAAATGGGTATGGAAGATATTACATTGAGAGATATTACGCCACAGTTTGTAACCGATTTTGAACGGTTTTTATTTGTTGATTTTGCCTATCACCGAAATACGGTAATGAGATATATGCAACGTTTCAAGAGAATTGTGATTATGGCGCACGACAACGGCCGGCTATCCGTCAATCCGTTTGCATCATACGAGTTTCATTGGGAGCCAACCGACAGAGGATATTTATCTGATGAAGAACTGACGACTTTGATGAAACATACGGTTGTATGCCCCAGAAAGGAAATTGCCCGCGATGTATTTGTTTTTTGTTGTTTTACAGGTCTTTCGTATTGTGATGTAAAGGAATTGCGCGAGGAACATATACAGCGGTCGTTTGACGGTCAATTATGGATTATTACCAAACGCCAAAAGACGAATGTTCAGTCCAATGTTCGTTTACTCTCTATTCCGCAGCAGATATTGGAAAAATACAAAGGTAAATGCACAGGAGGCATGTTATTACCCGTACCTACCAATTACAGAGGCAATATTCATTTAAGAAAACTTGGCGAACAGTGCGGTATCGCTACCAAAATAACCTTTCATTTGGCGCGTCATACCTTTGCCACTACCGTAACGCTGGCAAAAGGAGTGCCTATTGAATCCGTATCGAAGATGTTGGGACATACAAACATAAAGACCACACAAATTTATGCGCGTATTGTGGATACAAAAGTTAGTAATGATATGGAAGCGTTATCTCAAAAATTGGGTAATCTGGAAACTGTTTACCGACAGGCAGCGCAGGCAAGTTGAGTAGTAGTTATTTATATGAAATCCTCGAAATATTTACATTTTGGGGATTTTTATATTGTAACTAAAACACATCCACCGTATCGCTTCCCCCGAACCTGCTTTTCAATGCTTTTGCCTTTCCGTTATTGCAATATACCTCTACATCTACGGCGTGTTGCCAGTTCTTTTCACCCAAAAACTTTCCGTCTTTGGTTGTTTGGAATAACAATACCCACGACAACAGCGGAAACTGTTTTGCCACTTGCTCAAACTTCGGCAAGTCAAGTTGCATGGAGTTTGCCGAATCACAAAATATAAAATCGTACTCAACCAAACGTAGCGGGAGTGTTTTGGCAATAAACAAATTAGGATGAAAAGCGTTCAGGCGGGTCATTTTTTCATGTAATGTGGCTCCCGCTCCTTCTTCATTGGCTACATACAACACTCTTTTATTCAATTTACCGGCAAGGTAACGGGCAAATTCAATAGCAAGCGTTGATTTACCCGAACCGCCCGTACCCCATACCATCATTTTGAAAGGTACGGATGGACTGCCGATGAGTTGCCGCCATTTCCCTGAAAACGCCATCAAATTGAACGAGGCATGTTTAAAGTCTGTTGCCGGCACTATTTTGTTTTCGGTTGGAATAAGCGGTAAGTTTCCCAAGCCGCTAAATCCGTTTATACCTGCAAGCCCATACAACCCTTGCAATGCAAATTCGTTTATTTCCGGAGTGTCTGTTTTGCCGTTCAGATAATCTTTCAGGCTTTTTGTAATATTTGCTATGGCATCTTTTACCGTGACTGAAAATTCCGAAACCTCTATTTTCTTTAATAGCCTTTGCGCTTTCTCTTTTAATCCTGTTTTTGTGTCGTTCAGGATATTGATGTATTGTTGGATGACTACCACATGGTCAGCCCAGCGCATATTACATTTTTCTTTCAGTTCCGACAGTTTGGCGGCGGGTATTTCGTAGGTTTTCGTACCGTTTTTCATGTCGTTATAAAACGCAATTAACCTGCTTTGCATGTACTCAATTTGCGGGGCATATTCCGAAGTTTTGCGTATTTTCTTTTCAGCAATAGCCTTTTGTAGCCGTTTGATGAACGTATAAACCTGCGTTTTGGTTTTCACTTTGTTGCGCCAACCGCAGTATGATTTGATGAATGTTACCGCCAATGGAAATTCGGTAACTACGGTTCCGGTTTTTGGTTTAGGTTTTCGAGGCTTCGGCTCGCGTTTTGGTTTTGGCGACTTTGTTTTAATAACATTTTTTTCAGTTTTTTCTTTCGGTTGTTTTTCCGTTTTCGCGGCTCTCTTTGATGGTTGTTTTTCCAACGCTTCATTTAACTTTTCGACGAAAGTGTCAATAAACTTGCGTATATCTTCATCATCATCGTACAGGTCTATGTTTTCGGCAACAAAATCAAATTCTTCCTGCTGCAATGCTTTTGGAAGCGAATTTTGAGAAATACGCGGGTATTCGGATAAAAGATTATTTTTCGTTATCATTTTTACATATTTAAGAGGTTCAACATTTTTAATTTGGCTTTTGCCTTTGCTTTTGCGATGCGTAAACGGCGCTCTTTGTCGTAGTCGGTTGTTGTTTGCTGATTTTCTATTTCAGGCAGAACAATACGTTCTTTTTGTTTGACTTCCGTACGGACAATATCCTGCTGTATTAATTCCACTTGCGAAGCTGATAATAAGGCGTTACAACTTTTTTCCGAATAGATGATGTCAATTACTTCATTCAAGTCAGACGAATTAAACGAACCAACCCACGAACTGCCTGTTTTTTGAAATCCGCCGCTCTCATTAATAAAGTCGAGTATATCCCTGTTTTTTACTAACCACCCAAATTTATCTATCGAGAGGCTTTTGGTTACGATACGGATTCTTCCATCATATTGCATCATAAATGCAATATCTACATCGGTGTTAAGAACCGCGCCACGCGACAATCCCAAAATAGCCCTTCGGCAGAATTTAAGCGGAACGCTACGGGTACTGCTTTGTCCTCTTTCGGAGGGCGTCCAGTGTTCGGGCATCAAAATACCCTTTTTTGTTTCTCCGTTTTTACATGTATAACTGATTAGTTTGCCGCTTTGCGCCTTTTCAAACGCCTGTAACAGATTGCCTGTGTAGATGTACCGCGCACGACGGTTTACATTGTTGTTTTTGGTATATGTATCCCAATTATCCAGTACGTTCATCCCACTGCCGCGTCTGTCTGAAGCAAAAAAGATAGCCTGTAACTTGTCGCCTTGTTCGCCGCTCAATACCAATTCGATGTAACGGTTGCTGTCCGTTGTGGCTATGCGTGCGCTAATGGCGCTGGGCGCATACGGATTGTTTTTGTTGTGACTGATTTTGAAACCCAGAAATACCGCAGGAACATCCACATTACCGTCGGGCGTTGCCGCCTGATAATTGATGCTTTGCCCCACTTTCACCGCCGAAAAGAACGAATGTATAAACGAAAATTCATTATTAAGCCGTTTTTTCATGTTGGCAATACGTTCCGTGCTGCTTTTTTCTAAATCTTCACGACGTTTGTTGATGTATTGCTCCTGTAACATTGAAGCAATCTTTTTGTATTTTTCCTCTTTGGTGATATTTTTGATAAGTTCTTTGATATGCGTTTCAATTTCTTTGGTTTCTCGATCTATACGAGCCAATATAAAGGTTTTCATGCTTTCGGAGAGTTCGTTTTGAAGCGTATCCGGTGTTTTTCCCTCCAGCGCTTCGCTAACCATTTGTTCCACTTCCTTTTTGCTGAACGGTTTTCTTAATACGTTGGCTTCTACTTTTTCCAAAAAACTGTCGCCGCCAAAGTCGCTGCGACCGCCTTTTCCATAGATAAAGACTTCCTTATCTATGGTTTCTGCTTGCAAGTCCATATCCTCTACTTCGAGGTCGTAAGTTCCTGTCTGTTTGGCATAAGCTACTCTTGCATTATATCCTTCAAATACTGCATCATAAAAGGCTTGCTGTTCGCTGCACGAAAGAACCGCCACCCTCCCTGATACCTTTAATGCCATACCCTCCACAGGTTGTTGTTCTTCTGCGGTTAAACCCGCAGGGTCGCCCAACACATCATTGATGATCGGGTTTTCCTTTAAATAATCAACGACCACGTGGTCCCCGTATTTATTCAAAAAATCGGGACTTTCGAGTAATGTTTTGCTTTGCTTTTGGTTGGATGTAGTATTTGCGTCGAGCGATTTGAGTTTGCGTTGGAGCATCATCGTCAAACGTTGCTCTGCGGGGATAGCCGAATTGATATAATCGTATATTGGTTTATACACCTGTCCGGTCCTGTTGATGCGCCCTCGTTTTTGTACTTCCCTGTTTATATCTAATTCGGGCTGCAAAACAATCATTACTCGCTGTTTCACTTTTTCAAGAGATACTCGTGGAGTAACTATGGCGTGCGCCGATGCGCCCGTGCTGCCGCTTTGGTTGATGAGCAAAACATCTACCTGATTATTGTTGAATTTACGAAAAGCGTCCGACACGTTTTCGCGTTTACGGTTTTTCACCATTGCCGACATACTGCCCTGCTTCTGAAATTGCAGTTCCATACTGCGACCGGTTACTTCGGCAACACTGTATCCCGCCTGTTCAATATGAAATTTGATGTTATCAATAGGCGATATGCTGATGCCGGTGCTGATGTTGCGAATGGCTGTCAATAACTGTCTGTAATCTTCCTGCGCTTCGACGGAAAGCGTAGATAATGTAATACGCTTTTTCACACGTTCGCCGTTTGCGCCGATTTCGGTAATAGCAAACAGACTTTCCAATCCGCGCATCAACACTTCCGAAAAATCGGCGTTTATCATGTCGCCGTCGCTGATTGGTTCGCCGTTGGCGTTTTCCATACCTTCCAGAAACGCACCCATCGTGGATGCAAAAGCGATAACCGGCTTTTTGCCTTCCTGCAAACGCTGAACGGCTCTTTGGGCTACCGCTATTGCTTTGATAGAGAAAAGCATTTGATTGATGACCATAAAGAGTTTTGAGAAATAAGGAGTGGACGAAACGCCTAATTGCGCTGTTCCTTTTCGTTTCTCTACCTCTTTCATTTCGGCTTTGATTTCATTGTCCATTTCTTCAACCGCCTTTTTGATGTGTTTTTCTTCAAAACTGATTATGCCGCGCAAAATATCGGTTATTTTATCGGCAATGGTCAGATGTTGTTTTTCGAGGTCTTCCACGTCAAAATCGCGTTTCCCGTCCCTATTCAGGCTGATGTAATTGACTTCCACTCCTTCAAAACTTCTCTCGCGGCGTATCATCTGCCCTTCTGCTACAAGGCTTGCCGAGAGTACCTCCTGCAAGGCAACACCGCCGCGACTGATAGCTTCTACTAACCCTGTGTTGCTCATGGCTGTTTCGCTCATGCAGGTTTTGACGGCATACAGCGGCATGTTGTCGGGACGCTTGGCAAAAGTTGCCGACAGGAATAATACCCCTCGCGTACTTTTAACTATGTCGTAAAACAGTCGCGCCGTTGCGCTTGTTTCGATGTTGCCGCCTGCGTTGTGGCTCTCGTCTAATATCAACACGTTGTCGGCGGCGATTGAACTTAAAAACGACTGTTTTACAGTTGGTTTGTTGCTGGCAAACTGCGAATAGGTAGCCATCACAAAATCGCATTCATTCGGCACATAGCCGTCGGTAAAGCAACTCTCCTGATACGATTTTTCAGAGGCTTCGTAAATCACGTTCCCGTCTTCATCTTTGACCTGCGTTTTACTTTCGCGCCCATTGACAATGAATGGAACGAGGTTGCCCGAACCGATAGCGACAAGGTCGCGGTAGATGTCCGAAAAGAGATTGGGCTTTTCGGTAATGAAAATTGGTTTCAATCCCATACGTGCATAGACGCGAATGAGCGAAGCTGCGATACGTCCCTTGCCGATGCCGGTCTGGTCGCCGGTTATCATTCCTTCGTGCCGTACTTCGATGTTATAAATGGCAAGGGCGACGGCATCCACTTGTTCGGCGCTTAACGCTTGGGCAAGTTCCGTATCGGAAGCGTATCCCATGTGGCGACGCACATAGTCGTTTATATTGCCCACTTCCGCTTTTAGACGGTGCAGGGCGGCATGTATCTCATAACCCATCGAATCGGGAACAACCGTTTCTAAACTTTTTACCGGCGGCGTCGATGCAGGACGATAGGGCATACCCAAACCGCCGATTTGCATGTTTTTTAGTTCGCTTTTTGGTAAATAATGGCGGATACGATGCAGCCAATCTTTGGGAAGTATCTTTTCGTTGGGAACATGAATATAATACACTCCTAAAACATTAAGACGCTCGTCGGATTGAACCGAAACGCAAAAACAAACCTCTTTCTTCTTTTTGAGTTTGAAAAAACGATATAAGATTTCGTGCTGTTTCATGCTGATAATTTTAACAATTCCAGTACTTTTAATTTGGCGACGGCTTTGGATTTTGCGATGCGCAGGCGTTTGTTTTCGACGAAAATTGCAACACGTTGATAAAGCGTTTCAAAATCACTTACAACAGTATCGTCTGCATCTTTTAGCGGCGGGTATCCTTCGGGAACGGCTTTGCGTCCGTCAATCAAAATAAGGCGCACATCGAAACTTGTACCCTGACGCGAATAAAGGTCTCCGTCAATATTGATAACGTCTGCAACGTGGTAATGACGGTAGAGACAGGAAAAGAAAATACGGTTTTTGCCCGCTCTGATGCGCCCTTGAATATCCCACTGTGTATGTCCGCCGATGATAATTGCAGCCCGTCCGTCATCCCTCATACAGTGCAACGCACGGATAGCCATTGCATGGTCGAGGGTGTTGATTGGAAAATCGCCAACGGTTAATGCTTTGTCCAATTTTCCGAAAGGCGGGTTAGTGATTACGCCGTTAAATTGTTTGGTATGTGCAAGAAATGGCTCGGTGGCGTCTTGACGAAGTTGATGATGAAAATGTTGTACAGCAAGGTTTTTACTGCGAAACTCGTCTATCTCGTTTACGATAGTTTTATTATAAGGCAAAGCAATGGTTAATAGCCCGTTGCCTGCCGACGGCTCAAAGTATGTTGCGTCGCTCCTGTTGCTATAAACGAAACTCCCCGCTAAAAACGCAATAGGCGCAGGCGTTGAATATTGCTGCAACATCACGCTTTGGCTGGTGCGGTGCGAGAGATTAACCTGTGAACGATACAGTTTTACAATATCGTCGTAGCGTCCTTTCATCGGCTTTTCGTTGTTCGCCAACTCCCGCGCCCGGAAAACAATAGCCAGTTCGCACATTTCCTTGACGGCGGTTTTGTCGAAAATGTCATACTGCGCGGCATACTTTTCAGTGTCGCGTTTCTTTAATTTCATTCCGTCTTTAATTTTTTGATGAATGAAATTGCAAAATTCTATTTCCCTGCCATAGTGTTTCATCTCCTACAAACTCGCCGCTATTGCTTTCAATGTCGCCTTTTTGTTTTTTGATGTCGCCGATTTAACTAACTTCAAAGCTGCCGACTTGATGCGGCTTGTACGCGACGACAATCGCCTTTTAATTGTTTTGCGATTGGTAGCTGTACGTTTCTTTGTGATTCTTTTTACTGTTTTCTTTGCCATTTTATTAAAGATTAGTGGTTTATATAACTATATTACTTTTTCCATTTTTCCAATGTTTTATTCAGTTTACCCTGTACTGCATATTTCAATTCGCGCATGGCAACCCAGAGCCAGTCGAACACAAGACCTATCATCCAAGCCCACGAAAGTCCGAATTTCAGTCCCGGAAAGATGTCCGAGAAGAAACGGACAATGCTATATGCCGCCAAAATATTGAACATGAAACGGACCATGTTATCGCGAAAGAAAAAAGACCATGAAAACGCTACCGGCGTATAGGTAGATTTTTCGTCGCGATTGAATACGTCCATACCAATATTGAGCAATGCGCCGATGAGTAGAAAAATCATTGACGCCAGCAAATAGGCAAGCGTCATGCTTCCTAAAAAATAGGATGACAATTCGTTTAAAAATGATATGGTTTCCATAAACAGTTTAATTTGAAGTATTTGCTTTGATTATTTGAGAAAATCGTATTTGAGAGTATCGTGTTGTTGGTTACGTTGCAGTTGGTCGCGTTGTATGTCGAGAAGTAAACTGTAAATATCCTGTTTGGTAGCTACGTTTTCTAAATATGGAACCAAGCGGCGTATCAAATCGTTGCTGCTTTTGGCGGCAATTATCAAGATTACTTTTGATATTTTCGTATCTATTTCATTCACCAATTCGGTAACGTAATGGATTTCCTGCATGACGATACTGTCTTCTAATGCAAAATCAATTCGCATATCGGTCAGTTCTTGCATCACCGGGACAAAATCAACTACTCTTTGATATTCATTTCTTTGACGGTCGAACAACAACAATATTATAAATACCAGACACAAGATTATAACGCTGCAAACAAACATAACTGCTACCATTTTGGGAGCAAGCCCGTTGAGCCATCTCCAAAAATCTACCCATATTTTATAAATTACCTTTAACATAATTCAATTATTAAGTTATTCATGGTTATTGTAATTGTACCTTTTTTTGAACGCCGGATGAATTAAGTATCAGGTAAAATGTATCTTCATTTATCCAAAAGGCAAAACTGTCGTCGGGTATTGTTGGCTCGGCTTCCTGTTTGAAGATTTGACCCTTTTGGATGATTTCGGTAAGCGTGATACTATTTGCGGGTGATGCTTTGCGGGAAAATTTGAGGTCTTTATCGGGAGTTAAGGTTATATCGGGGGCGTTAATATTATCATCAGGCGTTAATTGAATGGAATTATTTATCTTTAGAACCTGTTCATTTATCATGTAGGAAAAGTAATCCCTTAATGTGTACATTCTTAACTTGTATTTAATACCGACATCATCCACCGTAAACAGCGTTCTTGGCATTTCTAAGTTTAAACCGTTTTTATTTACTATGAAATTCACTGTTGTACTATTATTTTCCTTTTGAGTAAAAGAGATAGCAGAAGCCGTTGTTGAAAATATTCTATATATGCTGCCTGAAGTATAAGTAAATTGCGTTCCAAAACTTCCGTGCAGCATTTCACTTTCAGAGTTGTTGTTTTGCGACTTCAAACTTATCAAATCGGGATTTCTTACACTGATACTTCTTTGGGATTGTGAGTTCTCAGGGTCGAATACGATGCTATTTTTTACCTGAAAGGTGTTGTCGGAGAACGATGAGCGAAAACTCCAAAGATTATTCTCTTGCCTGTGTTCCAATAAACCGTTGGGCGTTAAACGCAGAGATGCGTTCCCGCCTGTAAAGCCCACATCCGAAGAGGACAAACTTTTTATGTACCCGTTATTGATGCCCAATGTACTGCCTGCGAAACTGTTTTCGGCTTTGGTTTGTATCGATCCTTCCATGCCTTCAGGCAATGCGCCCTCGCCCTGACTATCCTGAACTTTCGGTTTCCACTTGCCCTCGTGGTACCACCACTCGCGCCATTTTCCGCTACCGTCGTCTAAAATGAGATGCGTCTTGCCTTCGTGAAGATTTACCGTTATTTTGGCAGTGTCGGATAATGTTTCGAGAACATAATCTAATTGTAAAGGCGTTGCCGATAGCACCTCTGCGCCTTTTAATAGTTTTGTGCCGTTTTCGTATTTTTGACCGAAAACGCTTGCCGCTAATATCATTTGAAGAAGAGCGGCGGCGATGATTTTTTTAATAATTAATGATTTCATGCGATAAAAAGATTTTAAAAATTAAACGTTATTTTATAATCGTTACCCGATGTTTGTGTGTCGAACACATACAGGGAGTAGTTATATTGTATCTCTGCAAGGGTTAGTTTGACGGCGTTTTTCTTAAATGAAGCCGTTATATTGAAACCGTTTTCATCTGTAATGCTCTTAATGATGCGGTTTTCCGGACAACACATCCATAGATGTTGTTTGTTGAACGAGCCGTAAACATATTCAAAACTGCTACCCGGTACTTTGAACGCCGTTTCTGCAACTATTTCCGTTTCCGTAACGGTCATGCCGTCCGAAATGCCGCAAATAATGGGAAGGATAAATTTGTAGGTCAAAGCGTTTGAATAATACTCTACGCCGTCTGAAACAGTAGCGGAAAATGTTACGTCGCTATCTATTCCTGTGGGCAAGTCGAATGTGTAAACGTGCGAGCCTGCCACAATTTCAAAGACATGCAGCGTTTTTGTTCCGTCAAATATGCGCACGTCGCGGATGCGTTCCGAACCAACGGTAACGCTAACTGTTAGCGCCATGTTGGTTAATGTTTCACCCATGAGGTACTCGCCTTCGGGAATATTCGACGACAGAACGACCGATGGCGGATTGTATGGTTGCGGCTCATCGCCTACGAAACAGCCGTCTTCGAGTATTTGTAAACGATTGCCCAATTTTTGGCTCAACTGTACGCCCAGCGGTTCGGCTTCGCTCCCTTCGCCATGCAGGCTCTCGTCTGTTTTTATTTTGACAATACCCGTTCCGCCGCCGCCACCATTACCGCCGCAAATGCACAGACACGTAATTTGATTGCCGTCGGGAACATGCCGTAATGATGAGATACGATAGGCAATATCATAAATGACTACCTTATCAGCAAGCCAGTCCCAAACAAATGTATAAGGGTGCGAAAACAGATAATTCTGAAAATCGCGGTAGGCTTCGGTAGTATTGCCTTCGGCATCAACGCGGGGTTCGTATTCAAACATTCGTATCATTTTTCAATGGGCTTTAAGGGCTATCTTTTTTCGACATATACGGAATAAGTGATTGTAGCGTGGGGGTTGGCGTTGGTAACAGTCTGTATGCGCTGTTTTCGTCCCCATTTCACAAACAAAATCTTGTGCGGACGCGTCCAACTTTGAACAACGGCAATGCTGTCCCTCGTCTGAATGGAGGTATAGGCTGAATCGGCGACAATAGCCTGCTGAAAATCAATCCATCTATCAGCGTAGCGGATATACTGTAACTTTACGGTGTCCCGGATTATTCTGTCCTGAATAATGGTTTGAACAGGTGAGTAATCATTTGCCTCTATCTCCTGCAAACGGCTTGCTATTTCGTAATTTGCCGTTGTATTTATTGCGCTGTACCGTTCTAATTGCCGTAATTTTACATCCATTTGCGCAATGGCGTTTTTTATTTCGGGAAAATGTGCTTTGATTTCTGTGTTATCCAACAATATTCGTTCCGAACGGGCTGCGCTGATGGAATCGTTGATACGGTAATACTCCGTACCTTTTGTATATGAGGCAAAGTTGTCGGACAACCGTTGGTTATCTCTGTGAACTTTCATAAAGGCAAGGGTAAGAATAGCGATAAATATGAGCGCCTTCCAAAATTTTATTGTTATTTTCATGGTTATAAGACTTTAAGTAGTTTAAAATTTACGTTTTTTGTTTTTATGTTTTTTGTTTCTGAACCATTTTAAAATAGCTACTGCGGCGGCGGCGAGGAATACTGTACCCGCTCCGACGACGGCGATTTCAGTTTTTTTTTACTGAAAAAGTCGCGCCATGCTGGAGGTACTTTGCGTAACATAGCCTCGCGCACTTCGGCTACCGTTAATTGATTGTCTTTATTCAAATCAAATGCAGGGTTTTGTTTTGCTATTTTGCTTGCCAGTAATTTTGACGTTTGAAGTATCCAATCATCGGGTTTACCAACGGCAAGCGGAAAAAAGAAGGTAAAATAGAGGTCGATGTATGATGCCATTCTACCTGCATACGGCGCAAGGTACTTATATACCCAGTCTAATTGCTGTACATTGGTCATTGTTTTGAGCGCCTCGACGGATGTGCCGAGCGCCTTTGCTGTGTCGGGCATGAATTGAATAAGTCCGGTAGCCCCGCTAACGGGGTTTACTGCCTGATGGTTCACATTCGATTCATTGACAAAAACCTGCATCAACCATTCAGGCTCTATGCCTAACTTTTGCGAAATGGTGATGACCTTTGCAATGAAAATCTCTTTGTTGGTTTTTACTTTTTCTTCGTATAACATGTTTTAGTGATTAGTGGTTAGTGAATAATGGTTATCGTTTTGTGGTTTTACCGAGATAGTCCATGATTTTAGGTACAAGCCACAAAGCAGCGCCTGCAATAAGAACATATTTACCGACGCTCATAAAGCTTGATACGCTGCCCTGACGGTTGCCTGTTGTGTAAGCGTCCACAAGTTGCGTTTTTATATCTTCTCTGATTTTTTGAGCGACAACAGGGTCGGCATTTTCGAGTAACGCTTTTAGCTCTTTGCTCTCTTTAAGGTCTATGTTTGACTGATTTTTCCACGGTTTAATCAATATAAGAGCCGTTGTTCCCGCGCCTGCTACCAAAGCGATACCGGCAATAATGGAGATAGTGAGAATAGCCCCCATACCTTTGAAGCCCAAAAAGTTTTTTACTGAACCCCAAGCATTTGAAATGGTATCTTTTACCTTGCCCCATGTGGTTTTCTTCATCGCTTCCTGCCTTTCATATAAACGGGTATGAATAGCGGTGAGTTTGTTTGCGCTCGCAGTGGTATTTATACCTTTGGTTTTCAGTGTTTCAATAAGGGCGGCGGCATTGTTCAGATTGTTCATCGTTTCTTTGTCCTGCGCCACAATCTCGTCTAATAACTGCTGCGCTTCGGCATCGTCGTTTTTAGCCGGCGTTACGGTTTGTGTAGCGGTGATTGTCGCCAAGTCATTCCTAATCCAGCCGCGACCGTATTTTCCGTCGAAAAACTCGTGCCATTTATATCTAAAATCGGCGCTGTCATTCGCATAATATTTAGAATATTTACCTATTTCCGTACCGGAAGCCGGAACGGTAGTAATAATTTTAGACGTGGTGTTCGGTTCGCTGCGAAGATTGACATTTGTACCTTTTGTAAAAATGCGGAAGTCGCCCACTACAATATCAGGTATTTTAACAATATTTCCTAACATATTAAACAAATTTTAAAGCTGTTTTGATAATGGATGGTTTCTCTTTGGCTTTGATAAGAAGTTTGCGCAAGTCGGCAGGATTGGTTTTGTCCATAAAATCCTGCAACAACAAGGCGGTTTCTTCTATTTGAACTGCGTTTTCGCCGTTTATTCGTATTACTTTTGCTGTTACCATGACTATTGAATTGATAATTGAGAATTATTAATGGGGTATTTGGGAGAGTGGTGTCGATTGTGAGCGAAGGAATGACAGGATAGTGTCGGCATAGCCACTGTTTTGACGCAAAACGGCAATGACGGATATTACCTTTGAGAATGCCGGAGGCTGTAACGTTTGCAGCCACTCAAATATGACGGTAGCCTCTTCCAAACGGTTTTTTTCATCTTCAGCGAGGTCGTCCCGTAGTTCTGCGGGGGATACAGCCGTATCATCATCGGAAAAAATACCCGCAAGTTGTTCTTCGGGAATGATACCCGACAAAATTTTGGGATTTTGACGTATAAAGTTTTTTGCGATGCTGGCTCCTGCTGCGCCGAGAATGGATACCCATTTGTCCTGTTTCTGATTGCTGCTACGATAGCTGTTTAACTCGTATTCCATGTCGTCGGCTTCATCTTGCAAGCGTTCAAAAGTACCGTTCAGCGTTTCGTACTTTTGCCGCCATTCGTCATTTTTACGCTTCAATGCCGTTATTTCGGTTGCCTGTTCGTCATTCTTCTCGCGCAAACGGCTGATGACATGCTTATCTTCAATGAACTTTGCAAGCGGCGCAATGTTTCCAAGTCCTTCATATTCCGTTCCTGCAAACAAGCCGCTCAATCCCTGCAAAATGTCATTACCTGCTTGCCGTGCAGTCGGCTCGGACTGCCTGTTGTCGTGAAGTATCACCTTTGGGGTGGTTTCGACGCTTTTTACATCGAGTAAATAGATTGTAATGGGCGGGTTGAGTACCGAAGCGCGAGGGCTTTTGCCTGCATAATCGGTAATGGTGATTGAACAAACATCTTTGAAATTTTCCATTAACTCCTCGATGTGTTCGCGGAATTTCTCAACGCCTGTATGCCGTTTGGCTTTCAGTTGTTTCGCATTGGACAAAGTGGAATAGTAAATGTCGTACATGTACTTTGTACCATCGTTGTCATAATTTTGATAACGGTGATACAGGTTATTCAGATTTCTTTGATCTTCGGATTTCATTTCTTATTCAATGTTTTAGGGCTTTTGCGACATGAGAACCTTTTGATTTATTATTCAGTTATTCAATTATTCAGTTATTCAATTATTTGTTTTTTCGGGCTTATTCTGATAAATTCGAGGCGGTAAGGAGTAAAATCTATACCGTAATTGCTCGTCGTTACATTGATTTGGTCTTGAAAAAACTGATAGCCTGCATACGACAATTTTTCATAATCTGATTTGGACGTTTCCAATTTGTTGTTACCGCCGTCTAATATGATTTGCGCCGTATAGGGTACGTCTAATTCAATGTTTACCAATACAACGGCATCTTGTCCCAATTTGATGATTTGATAATATGAATTAACGTCCACGCAAAAAGCCTGTATTTCTACCTCGTCCGATGCAAAACCCATGTTACGGATACGCTGGTCAATCAAACGCCAAAGTCCTGTTTCATTTACTATCATGATTTTTAGGAATTTGAAGGATTTAATGATTTGGTTTCGTGGCGAAGTATTAACTTCATTAAAAACGCTTCATCATAGTCCTTGTCGCTGCCGTCGGCTTTGAAAAATGGCTCGTCGGTTTTGGGGTCGATGAAACGGTAGATTTCTTCGGACAGACGGCTCTTATGAAATTCGTAGGTCTGAAATATCCAGTGCGTCCGAATGAGAATGATGTCGCCAATGGTTTGTACTGACAATAAGATAAAATACCTGCCCTGATAGCGTACTTCTTTACCGATTAATGATTTCAACTTTGCAAAGTCGGCATTAAAACGTTCCGCATCGGTGGGCGATTTAACCATTTTTCTATTTGTATATTTGAAAATAGCAAAACTGTTAGGCGATACTGCATCGTTACATACAAAAAAGTCGTATGCCCCATAACCTCTATCAAGAAAAATCTCGCCGCCGGCTGTCTTATAATCGGGGGCTTCGTAGTATATGGGCGATTTTTTGTATATTTTCATGTTCGTTACCACATTAAACTTTTCGTTTTGCAGAGATAAACCCGCTGTTCCAAGCGGCTCGCCATCGGGGATGCCGTCGGGTGGAGGAGGAACGACGGGAAAAAACAACACGCCCGTTACATGCCGCACCCAAACAGGTAAATAGATAGTCTTTTTGATGTGCGGACGGTCTATCAGTATGTCGATGACGTGAAAACTTTGCATTGGGGTATTACGAATGTGTTTTTACAGTTTGATAAAAAATATCAATTTGATAACTACGGTTTCAGCGTTGCCGTTGGCGATGGCGCCCTCTATTTTGGACAACTCGGCAAAATCTAATTTAAGGGTGCAGTCTTCTACATTGCGAAAAGGATTGACCGAAAAGATTTCTGATGGAAAGCCTGCGGGTAACACTTCCTTGCTGTCAATCTTGATTTCGAGATTGATAAGCCTTAGTTTGTTATAGTCGGGCGTCCATACGGTTAAACCGGTGATACCTCGATATTGCGTCTTTAATTTATCGTCTATGACGATGCGCTCATTGGGCGCGATTTCATATTCTAATACCTGAAACATAATTAATTGATAATTGAGAATTGATAATTAGAAATTAAGAGTTTTATTGTCTTGTGTCTTTTGATTATAAAGAAAATAAACCGCAAAATCGGTAGGGATGTACGGGCGGTCTGTTTTCACGGTTTGATAAACAAAACGAATGAAAATATCGGCTTCCTGTACCTGCATGGATGTACGGTACATCGTTTCATTGAACGATTTGCGGTAGCGTGGCACGATGTTCGCTATCGGGTATTCACAGGGATATAACGGCTGACCGCCAACTATCAATTCGAGGGTAGATAATGTTTTATGGTTGTCGTCGTACAATATGAAACTCTCGATGCTTTCCTGCAAGGCAAACAAATCCTTTTGACTGATAGCCGGTTCGGGCGTGTTGTCGTCCAAATAGTCGGAAAGCGTTTTTTTCATCGCATCTACTAATGACTGATTAGCTGGCGGGGTGTAGAATAGTATGCCGATACGTTCCTGCAAAGCAATTGCCATTTTCTTTTTTGTTGCCTTTTCCTCTGAGGTATTGGCGGGGGGTATTTCCAAGAAAGCGAGAAAATCCTTGATGATGATACCCACTTCGCCCGTTGCAAGGAAAACGTCATAAACGGTTTGCACATAATTGAAATGGTCGTTGAAAACACCTGTTAACTCATTATAATAAAAATCCGTTTTCGTGCGTACCTCGCAAGGCTCATAGCCGTCATCCGAGGGATATTCGGTATAGGGTACGGGTACGATTTGCAACTTTTTACGTTGCGTAATGGGTTGCACATCGCCCTGAACGGTCAATAATACCATGTCGATATTGACGCTGCGTTTGTCGTTGTTGGTATAAATCACCCGTATTTCGCTGCCCTGCGCCCATTCTTCAAAAGCATACACATTGCGCCGCATTTCCTTATTCAAAAACTGACGAAAACTGATTAATCCCGCATTGAAATCGCGAGGTAATATCGTTTCTTTGTTGATTTCCAAATAAATCCTGTCCCCGAAAATGTTTTTATCGGGCAACAAAACCACGCCCAACACTTTGCTGTGGTCATACTTGGTACAGGTGGTCATGTCGAGCGTCTGACCTGACAAAACAGTGAACGGAATGACTTGTTGCCGAGGAACCATATTCAATTGATAATTAATAATTGAGAATTGATAATTATTCAGTTATTCTATTATTCAGTTATTGAAAAAAGAAGGCGAAACAAGTTTTGAAGACCCGCGTCGCCTTCGCCGCCAAACAAACCGATTTTTTAATTCTTTGCTACCGATACAACGTGCATAGCAAATAAAACATTGGTATTTGCATCCGCTTCGGCGCACAATTTCAGACGGGGTTTAATTTCCGTATTGGGTACGATGAATTGAGGGTCAAACTCATTCCACAACCCTTTTTGCGCGTCTGTACGCCCTTTGGTGTCGAAAACGGTACAACTGACATTCGGCACGATGACCGTATTGCCTACCTCTAACTCAAATTCGCCGTTGAGTATCTTTTTGTCGCACACGTCAAATATTGTTTCAGTGGGGTTGGCTGCCACGCCTGATAACAGTTGGATAGCCGTCAATAAAGTCCACTTGTTTGCCTCTATCTTTTGCTTATCCACATTGGTCATGCCGATTTGCTTGTTATCGCCGCTCTCCATGAGTTCATGGTCGCGGAAACCGCCGATTTTCTTGACCGAGTACAACACTTCATCTACTAATTGAAGTTGCCCGTTTTTCACCGCCTTTTGAATATCGGGCGGCAAAAGATGAAGCAAACGCTCATACATCGCTTTGCCGGTTGCCCCTTTGGTACTGATGGAGCCTGTCTTGGTTCGCATCGCTGCTTTTACATCTCTTTTTGATGGGGCGTTGGACGGTAAATTGCCCAAGCCTAATAATTCAGATTGATTGATTAAATTCATTTTGATTTATGATTTTATATTTACTATTTTAGATTGAAAAAGACGCTTTGCGCCTCTCTTAATTCTTAATTTTTAATTGAATATCAGGCTTTAACAAGTCCTGCGCCTATCAAAATCAACTTGATAGCCGTCTTGTCGGGCGCTGCTACCGGTAACTTCAGTTCGGGAATAATCTCGACTTGAGGCGCGATAAACTTGGGGTTGTCTAATCGCCATTCGCCGCGCACTGCATTGTTACGTGTCGAGGTGTCAAAAGCTCTTGCCGATGATGGTTGCACCAATACCTTATCGCCGTTTTTAAGCGAAAATTCGCCATTTAAAACTTCTCTGCAAGGTATCCCGAAAGTCGCGTCAAACGGCTTGTCGGTAAATGTTCCTGTCTGCAAAACGATGCTGGTGAGTAGAAAAAAGTTGTTTTCCTCTAACTTACGGCTATTGACATTGGTAACGCCCGACAGTTTAGTATCGGCATTAAGCATCAAATCGTTCTGTTTCAAACCGGAAAAGTCAAAAATGCGATAAAACGCATTATTGACGATTTTTATTGCGTTACCCGCTATCGCTTTTCTTATGTGTTCGGGGAGCATGTGCGCACGTATGGAGTATGCCGCCCGAATACGCAAATCATCGGTTGGGATAACCGCCTGTTTATTTTTTACACCTCTGTTTACCCGTGCTACAAACTGTTGCCGTTGCGGGTCGGAAGGGTCGAGTTCCGCTGCTTCGCCTATGACGCTTTCCATTTCGGTATCGGTCAATACGGAGCGCTCTAACATGTTGGCGTCTTCCGCCATGAATAATCCTAATAATGACATTTGTTTAATTTTTGATTTTTCAATTTTAAATTTTCAATTAGTAGGCGACAATTTCTTCGTCGCCGCTCAACATCTCGCTGGGTTGCCCCATGTAATACTGCGGGTCGCCGCCGGTAGTAGTTACGGGTGCGTCTGCGTTTTCAGAGTAGTGCGACAGTTCGGGTAATGCCGCCTGTCCATAACTGCCGATGCCCGGAAGCATGAGCGGCTGGTCTTCGTCCAAGCCTGATAACAGATTTTCTTTGTTCATCACTTTTTCTGCTACCTTTATTGCGCCGCCCATAGCAATACCTTTTGAAACCGATTTAACCATACCGTCGCCCATCATTGCGCCTGCTACTCCTACCGCCGTTATAGCAGCGGGAGCCACAAACCCCATAATCTTACTGCCCGACTTGTTTATTGTCTTGTCCAAAAAGCCGATGCCCTTTGCGGCGGCTACTGCGCCGCCCGCTATCAATGCCACGTCGAGTAATTCATTAGTGGCGTTCTTTACGTTCAGTCGGGAAGTGGATAAACCAGCCAAGCCCAATGAACCGCGTCTTCTTCTGTAACTGCTGCGCCTTTTGCGCCTTCTCTTTGCCATTTTTCTACAATTTTTAAATTTTTGATTTTAAGATAACTTAATTGGTTTGAGGCGTTTTCGATTTATTGTTTTCCGTTTTTTTATATTGGATGATTTTGGTATGCCTGATAAGCCCTGTCGCTTTTTCTTGCGGGTCATAAAATATATTGCGCCGGCAATACCTGCTGCGCCAATACCCAGCATGACCGCATTTTTCTTTACAAAATTGCCAATGTTGCTCATCATGCCGCCTGTCATTACATTGGCGGTAACGGCTGATGAATTGCCGCTTGCTGGTGAGATAATCATGTCTTGTTGATTTATTGTTTCATATTCAGAATAATCGTCATCGCTACCCGAATTGTAGGGTATCATTGAGTTACCGCCTCCCGACGGCAGATAAGAGTTTACCAGATTGGAAGCGGTACTCACCATGTTGGTAGCAAAATTGCCCGCCTTTTGCCAAAATTTTTGTTCGGCTTTGGGTTGAGCTGTGGTATTGACGGGATAGCCGTCTTCATCATACTGTTCTGCTTCGTTCATCAAATCGCGAATTTGTCCTTCCGTTACCGTTTCTTCTGCAAATTCTTCGCCTGTGGCGGGGTCTTTTTTGCCTTTGAAAAAACCGAGAATAGAGGTGATGAAGCCCAGCGCAGATGTAACAAGCGTAGCCGTTGCCGCTCCCAGTTCGCCCAAATCACCCAAGCCGTTGATGGCTTTGCGTTTTACGCCTTTGGAAATAGCCTGTTTAAACTTATCTTCTTTTCCCTTTAACGTGTTTACAAACAGGTTGCGCGACTTGTTGTAACTATCCTGCATTATGCGGAAATCATCCATGTTGATACCTGCCGCCTGCACCTGTTCTTCTGTGTATAAGCCGTATTGCAGTTTGTCGGCAAGTTTAAACAGATTAGTACGAATGGCTAACAGCAAGCCGCCGCGAGCTGCCAATGATACGGGGTTGAAACGCGCTACCGTCTTGCCTACCGCCTTTGCGCCTGTGGCTACCGCTTTACCTGTTGCTTTGGTTGCCGTTATTACTGCCTTACCCGTTGCTTTGGTTGCTGTTGTTACCGCTTTGCCTGTTGCTTTTGCGGCGGTGGCAACGCCTTTGCCTACGGCTTTTGCACCTTTCTTAACGGCATTACCTACCTTCTTGAAAAAACCGGCGCCGAGTTCGCCAAGTTCGCCGCCCGACAAATCGGCATGAGGGTAAACAATAACCCCCTCGCGTAATAGCCGTTGTTCTTCGTTTTCCAAAACGCCGAGTACATGGTCAATCTGCGGAGTGTTCCAGTAGCGTATGGCATAATCGAGCATACGGGCTACTTCCAAAGGATTTTTCATTATTTTGAACATCTGCGGAGCGGCTAATATCACATCGCGGGAGCGGACAAGGTGGTTGTACATGGCTGTTTCGTCGTCTTCTACGCTACCCAAGCCAAAACCTGCCAAATCAGCGCCCAGAGTAATGCCCATGATATTTTCATATAAGCTATAAAAACCGCCGGCAAGGGCTATATTGGAAGTTCCGTTGAGTAACTGAATGGGAATACCATTTAAAAAGCCTGATAAACGGCTGTCAATCATATAATCTTCTTTTGCGACAAATGGCTTTTCTTTATCAAATGTTTTAATTACTGTGTCCATGACATAATAGCCGATGCCGCCATTTCGGGGAACGATGACGTACACATGCGAAAAATCGCGGTTGGCATCGTATTTGCTCACTCGGAAATAAAAAGGAATGTTTTTGTTATACAATATCGAGCCTATCAATATACTCGTACAGTCGCAATCGCCACGCTGGTCTTTTAGAGTGCGTAAGGGAGTACGGAGTTGTTCGGTAAAAGCGCTGTCTGTTTCGTATTTGACAAACGCCATGACAAAGTTGAAAATGTTTTTGAGAAAACGCGACAGTTTCGGGTCATACAGCCTGTCGGCTATTGTGCTTACGTCCGTATGATGTTCTTTGACAATCTTTTTCATTATTTCGACCGTTTCCTGTACCGTGCCGTCCTTATTGACGATGGGGTCTGTCATCTGTAAAATGCCGAAATTGAGTAATTTGCCGAGTTCGGAAATAGGACGGATGGGACGTTGGGGAGTTGTAGGAATCATGATTTTGTTATTCTGTTATTCAGTTATT